>CAFBMC010000020.1_pt1 | contig 21000 bp, 17 predicted proteins | sample 7268441 | NCBI WGS metagenome assembly CAFBMC01 (sample SAMEA6814051, study PRJEB35770) | freshwater metagenome | biome: Freshwater; feature: Freshwater reservoir; material: water | place: Czech Republic | collected 2017-05-23 | depth 30m m | reverse complement strand
TGTTGCCGTTGTACACCGCAATGGGCAATCGCTTCCATTTGGAAAAGCAAAAAGATGTCGATGTCGTTATTGCTGAAGCGCTAGCTGAGGTTGGGCTCGATGCCAGTCTTGCCCATGCAGCAGACAGCACTGATTTTGATGACGCGGTCCGGGCGAGCCATGCTGGCGCCGTTGCACTTTCGGGATCGGGTGTTGGCACGCCTGTTATTGCAATTGATGATCTTGAAGGCAATCCTGTTGGCTTCTTTGGTCCGATCGTGACACCAATCCCACGTGGCGAAGTTGCCGGAAAGCTTTGGGATGGTTTTGTACTCGTTGCACAAGTTCCTGGCGTGGTTGAAATCAAGCGAACTCGGCTCTCAGGACCAGAAGTCAACTAATACGAATCAGGACCAAGGTTCCAACTGTCGGGATTAAGCCCAGATAGTGGGAACTTTGCCTTGTGCTGGCCAGCGTTGCGCAACTCCATTTGAGATACGAAAGGTTCCGGCCAGTGTGGCCAGTGCATCAAGTGCGTCATCTACTGGCACATCTAGTGGGCAGTTCTTCATCAGTAATGCGCACGAAGTGCCAAGTGTGGTGAGCCAAGGGTCTAAAGACCGGATGCGTGCCCCTGCGCCTGCAGCGCTTTTCTTTGATGGCATCACATCGCCGCCATCCAATGCCGCAAACACGAGTTCAGGAAAGACTTCATACAGGCGGGCATCAGGCAGCATCGCGTTCACCGCAAGGATGCGCTCTGATAATGCCATCGCTTGGCGAGATACACCTTGGCCAGTGAGTTCAAGGCTGAGCGCTTGCACAGTTTCGTTTGGTGCATGAAACCCAAGTTCAAGCACTGCTCGTGGGGGAGTCATAAACAACCTCGAGCCGAATTTTCCCAGTGCCTTTTTTGTTTCTTGGTCACAGGCACGCCAACCGGTATCAACGAGATGAATCGGAATATCGATCCCGATCAGCTCAAGGTCAGCGACAGTGTCCCGAAGTTCGTGAACCGAGCAGATGCGCCAAGTGATGTGTTGATCGTCCAAGACTGCAATGACCCACCCTTTGGCGTAGCCATCTATGCCTGCCAATGCTCGGGTCATGTGCTGATCTTTGCAGATGCGAGAAATGAGAACGTGCTATTCGAAGCTTCGGAGTTCTTCGGGATGTTCCCTGCCAATAAGTGGCGAGAGGCGAATTTCTTTTAAGAACAACGACAGAACGAACCCAAGGACCATGATTGGGAATGCAACGACGAAAATATGGCTGAGCGAATCGGCATATGCGTTTAACACGATCTCATGCAGTTTTGTTGGTAATGCACTAATGGTGGATACAGCATTCGTAAATTTTGATACATCTTCTTCAGTGACGGTTCCTGCAGGAAATGCAGATTCAATATTTCTAGCGAGTTGTGTTGTCATGATGGCACCGAAAATCGCGGTACCCAACGTTGCGCCAATAGAGCGAAAGAAGGTGCTCCCACTGATGGCTACGCCGACGTCTTTCATCGCAACGGAGTTCTGCACTGCAAGTGCCAGCACTTGCATCGTTGAGCCCATGCCTATGCCGAGTATGAACAAGCCAAGAGAAATGAACCAATACGGCGTATCAACGGAGATTTGGGAGAGAATTAACATGGATATTGCGGCGCTCGCTGTGCCAAAGATAGGGAACATCTTGTAGCGACCCAATCGCGAAGTTAGCCGGCCCACGATGATGGAGGCGCTTGCCATACCCGCCATCATCGGAAGCATTTTCATACCCGCTTGTGTCGGTGTATCTCCCTGCACAATCTGCATGAAAACTGGAATAAAGATGATTGCGCCAAACATAGCCAAGCCGACAACAAAGCTGATTGCACTGGCCATTGTAAAAATTTGATTTTTGAATAAAGACATAGGTACGAGGGGTTCTTCAGTGCGGGTTTCATGCCATACGAAGGTTGAAAGCAAAATAAATGAGGCAGCAATCATCGATAAAATTGTTGACGAACTCCAGGCGTATCGTGTTCCTCCCCATTGAACGAGCAGCAAAAGAGTGCTGACTCCTGCCACCATGAGTGCAGCGCCGACGTAATCAATCTTGTGTTGCACTCGTTGGGTAGGCACATTGAAAACTGCCGCGATAACAAAGAAAGCGATGATTCCGAACGGAATGTTGATATAGAAAATCCAGCGCCAACTGAGAGATTCAACGAAAAATCCACCAATGAGTGGTCCTGCAACGCTTGCTAATGCGAATGTTGCTGTGAACAAGCCTGTGTAGCGGCCGCGCTCGCGCGGTGGAATGACGTCGGCGATGCTCGCCATTGCCAAGACCATGATGCCGCCGCCACCAAGGCCTTGAAGGCCTCGGGAAATGATGAGCCATTCCATCGTTTGAGAAGCGCCAGCAAGGAACGACGCGGCTAAGAACATCGCGATGGCGATCTGCAGCATGATCTTTCGGCCATAAAGGTCAGAAATCTTGCCCCAGATTGGAGTTGATGCAGTTGATGCCAAGAGATAGGCGGTGACAACCCAAGCCAGGGAACTCAAACCGTTGAGGTCGCTAACGATGCGAGGCAGCGCGACCGAGACGATCGTTTGATCAAGCGCCGCTAAGAACATCGCCAGCATCAAGGCGATCATGATCCAGCGAAGACGAGCGCCAGTGATGCGATCTTCTGCCGGTGCACCGTCTGCGATGAGTGCAGCCTCAGGATCTGGAGCTAATCCTGGATTTGGATCTTGTTCGGTCCTGCTCATGCTTGCTCCGCTTCGTGATCAGCTTCATCAATTGTGCGATCAAAGTCCGTAATGAATCTTGAAAGCAGCGCGCTGAACAACGCGCGATCAACGTCAGACCAGCCGTCTGTGACTTTTTCTATTTGGGTGATGCGTTCATTCATTCGGGTGTGGAGCCGTGCGCGGCCGGCATCGGTGATTTGGATCCACTGAACACGGCGGTCGCGATCATCGGTTGTTTTTGCAACGAATTCGCCGTCAACTAAAGAGTTGATGTGCCGGCTCACGGTTGAAGGGTCCAGCTGTAAGAAGTGGGAGAGATCAGCTGAGCGCATCGGGCCTTGGAGTGCCAGTTTGCTCAACATCGCGCTGACTGTGGCTTGCTCATGTTGGCCGGGACCAACGCGTTTAGCAGTCATCAGGAGTTGGATCACGCCAACGGCTACCTGGGTGTTGGCCGAATCTCCGGCAGCCTGCGCGAGCAATGCACGAGCTCGCTCGAGCTGGGAGGTAGTTGGTTGCAACATGCAACTATCTTAGGGGATGCTCATTCGGCTGGTGAACACTGGGAACCGAACGGACAAAGTGGAGCGGGTGACCGGGATCGAACCGGCATGACCAGCTTGGAAGGCTGGGGCTCTACCATTGAGCTACACCCGCAGTGTTGGGTAGACCAACGCAGGAGAGTGTAACGGTGCGGGTTTGCAACTTGCACGTTCGTCCGATTTAGCCCCAAATCGATACCGAGTTGGGGGATCAGACTGGCGTCCTCTATGCTCAGATCTCCGCAATTAGCGGGGTGTAGCGTAGTGGCTAGCGCGTCTGCTTTGGGAGCAGAAGATCGCAGGTTCGACTCCTGTCACCCCGACCAATAACCCCGTGCTTTCAGCATGGGGTTGGGTCGTCCAACAACCAGGAGTGAACTGCTGTGAAGAGCACTGTCGAGACCCTGTCGCCTACCCGGATCAAGCTTGTCATCGAAGTACCTTTCGATGAACTCAAGGAATCCTTCGACGAGGCGTACGCCACGATTGGCAAGCAGGTCGTTGTTCCGGGCTTCCGCAAGGGCAAGGTTCCAGCTCGCGTTATCGAGCAGCGCTTCGGCCGCGGGGCAGTTCTTGATGAAGCAGTGAACAACGCCGTTCCTAAGGCATATGACGAAGCACTTCGCGAAAACAACATCGTTCCTGTCGCTCGTCCAGACATTGAAGTGACCGACATCAAGGATGGCGAACTTCTCGCATTCACCGCTGAAGTAGACGTTCGCCCTGAGTTTGAACTGCCTGCTTACGACACAGTCAAGGTTGAAGTAGCTAACGCCACACCAACTGACGAAGATGTCGAAACTCAGCTCACGTCGCTCCGTACCCGCTTTGCAACCTTGAAAGATGTGGATCGCGCAGCAATCGACGGCGACGTACTTCTCGTTGACCTCGCTGGCGAAACGCCAGAGGGCGATTCGGTCGATGACCTCGTGGGAAATGCGCTTTCCTATGAACTAGGCACCGACGGCATGCTTCCTGGGTTTGACGAGGCAGTTCGCGGCGCTGTGAAAGACGGCGAAGTGACCTTCTCCTTCACTCCACAAAACGGTGACTGGACTGGCGTTGACCTCGTTGTGCACGTCAAGGTGCAGTCGGTTCGCGAGCGTGAGCTTCCTGAACTCAATGATGACTTTGCTCAACTCGCATCAGAATTCGACACAGTTGAAGAATTGCGCTCCGACGTTGCGACGCGCCTTATTCGCATGAAGCAGCTTCAGCAGGCTGACGAAGCTCGTGAGAAGACCCACGAGGCACTCTTGGCGCTGATTGACATTCCTTTGCCAGAAGGCGTCATTAAGGCTGAAGTTGAAGATCACTTCTCTGATGGCCATGCAGGCGATGACACACACCGCTCACAAGTTGAAGAGCAGGCCCGCACCGGCTTAAAAAGCCAGTTCATTCTCGACAAGATCGCGGAGATCGAAGAAATTTCGGTCGGCGAGACTGAGCTCTCTGCTTGGCTGATGCAGAACGCTCCTCGTTACGGCATGGCTCCTGATCAGTTCGCTCAGGCATTGATGTCAGCCAATCAGGTTCCGATGGCTATTCAAGACATTCGTCGTGGCAAGGCACTTGCCGCAGCGATGAAGCAGGTTTCGATTGTTGATGCTGACGGCAACGTCGTTGACCTTGCGATCTTGGAAACTGACCTCAACCCAGGGTTCACTGAAGCTGAGTAATTTCCACTTTTGACTTGAATTCATTTGAAACGGGTGCCGCCTGTGGGTGGTGCCCGTTTTATTTCATTTGGCTAGCGGCGAACACGGGCCCATCTAGGGAAGTTCTCACCCCTTGCGCAGGTTAGGGTCAGAACAGTTCTCTTATGGAGGTTCGCGTGAGCAACAGTTTTTCTTTACCGACCGGTCCATTTATGGCTGGTGGCGGCATGTCTGGTTTCGGCGACATGCTCGATGAGCGTCTGCTCCGCGAGCGAATCGTCTGGCTTGAGGGTGAAGTCCGGGATGAAAATTCCAACCGCATCGCAAAGCAGTTGCAGGTTTTGGCTGCGGAAGATCCGGAAAAGGACATCACGCTCTACATCAACTCGCCGGGTGGCTCCGTAACAGCGGGCATGGTCATCTACGACACCATGCAGTTGATTCCCAATGATGTTGCGACCATCTCGATGGGACTTGCCGCTTCGATGGGGCAGTTCTTGTTGTGCGCTGGAGCTAAGGGCAAGCGTTATGCCACTCCAAACACTCGGATCATGATGCATCAGCCACTCGGTGGCATTGGTGGCACCGCGTCTGACATCAAGATTCAAGCAGAGCAGATGTTGCTGCTCAAGAAGCGCCTTGCTCAATTAATCGCTGACCACAGCGGACAGTCACTTGAAACCATCGAGACGGATTCAGACCGCGACCGCTGGTTCATGCCCGAAGAAGCAAAGGCTTACGGCCTCATCGATCATGTCTATACCTCTGCTGCGGATGCTCCGGCTGCCGTAAAGAAGAGCGCTAAGGGAGAAGAAAAGTGAACTACCTAAATCCCCAAAGCCGCTACATCCTTCCCGAGTTTCGCGAGAAGCACGCCAATGGTGAGCGCACCCATAACCCGTACACGAAGCTCTTTGAAGAGCGCATCATCTTCTTGGGTGTGCAGATTGATGACGCATCAGCCGACGATGTCATGGCGCAGTTGCTCTGCCTTGAGTCGATGGATCCGGATCGCGACATTCAGATCTACATCAACTCTCCAGGCGGCTCGTACACGGCAATGACGGCCATCTACGACACCATGCAATTCGTGAAGCCACAGATTCAGACCGTCTGCCTTGGCCAAGCTGCTTCTGCTGCTTCAGTGATCCTTGCTGCTGGCACGCCAGGCAAGCGATTTGCACTTCCCCATGCTCGAATCCTGATTCATCAGCCATACACCGAAGGCGGTGGCCAAGGATCTGACATTGAGATTCAGGCCAATGAGATCCTGCGGATGCGCGAAGAAATGATCGGTCTTTTTGCCCATCACACGGGCAAAGATCATGAGCAGATCGGAAACGACATCGAGCGAGACAAGATTCTTACGGCTGCGGGTGCCAAGGAATACGGCATCATCGACCAAGTTATTGCGTCACGCAAGGCTTAAATCACCACAACCTGCACACGAGTGACGGCGCGCCGAGGTCTATTTCTGCATGAAGGGCCCCGGCAAGGTAACGTCAGGGTGTTCAGTTTGATTCATCTTGGAAAGGCATAGGCGTGGCACGCATTGGCGAGAGTGGAGACCTGCTCAAGTGTTCTTTCTGTGGAAAGAGCCAGAAGCAGGTTAAGAAACTTATCGCGGGCCCAGGCGTCTATATCTGTGACGAATGCATCGACCTGTGTAATGAAATCATTGAAGAAGAATTCAGTGAGGCCGTTGAACTGTGCCTTGGCGAACTGCCAAAGCCACGCGAAATATTCGAATTCCTGAACCAATACGTTATTGGCCAGGATTCGGCGAAGAAATCGCTGTCCGTCGCGGTCTATAACCATTACAAGCGTGTGCAGGCTGGCGACTTCGGCAAAGAAGATGCCATTGAGCTTGCGAAGTCCAATATTTTGTTGCTTGGACCAACAGGTTCGGGTAAGACCTTGTTGGCACAGACGCTAGCCAGAATCTTGAACGTGCCGTTTGCTATCGCTGACGCAACCGCGCTGACCGAAGCCGGTTATGTCGGCGAAGACGTCGAAAATATCCTGCTCAAGCTTATTCAGGCTGCGGACTATGACGTGAAAAAGGCTGAAACTGGCATTATCTACATCGATGAAATCGACAAGGTTGCTCGAAAGAGCGAGAACCCATCGATCACTCGAGATGTATCTGGTGAAGGTGTGCAGCAGGCGTTGCTGAAGATCCTCGAAGGCACTACTGCTTCTGTTCCGCCACAGGGCGGTCGCAAGCATCCACATCAGGAGTTCATCCAGATCGACACGACAAACGTACTGTTCATTGTCGGTGGAGCATTTGCCGGGCTTGATCAGATCATCGAACAGCGCCTAGGTAAGAAGAAGCTTGGCTTCACCTTCGACAGCCTTGGCGAAGCGCGTTCAACGATTGACGCAAATTCACCCGACGTCTTTAGCCACGTGATGCCAGAAGATTTACTGAAGTTCGGCATGATCCCTGAATTTATTGGGCGCCTTCCAGTATTCACTGCAGTCAACAAACTCGATCGTGCTGCTTTAGTGGCAGTGCTCAGCGAGCCTAAGAACGCGCTTGTGAAGCAATACATGAAGCTTTTTGAACTCGACGATGTTGAGTTGGAATTTACACCGGAAGCGCTCGACGAGATTGCAGATCAGGCACTGGCTCGTGGAACGGGTGCTCGCGGGCTGCGTGCCATCCTTGAAGAAGTTCTGCTTCATGTCATGTATGACGTGCCAAGTCGCACCGACATCGCCAAGGTGATCATCACCGACGAAGTAGTGCGCGACAACGTTCTTCCTACTTTGGTTCCTCGCCAAGAAGAGCGACAAGACAAGTCCGCCTAACCAAATCGTCCCTGCCTCACCGATGGTGAGCGTTTTGAGGCTCCGATTGAAAAATTTGACCAGACATATCAGGTCTTGACCGCCGCTCACGGAGCGAAAACGCAACGAATGCGATAACTTTAATTCAAGCCGCCTTGCTTGTGAAGTTCTGGGATCGCTGGGGGGCATCCCAAGACCTCACAATCGGGGCGGTTTCACTCTGCGACAGGCGCAAGCACAACAGCGACTTCAATGTTCGCTCCAGGTGCGAACGTGAGTGACTGAATCGAACCAGCCGAAGAAAGATCCTTTGCGGCCAACTGCAGTCGCTTATTCTGATCCTCGCTGGCGCTAATAATTGCTGACTCGATAACTGCACGCATGCTCACCTTGGCATCAGACTTTGACTTGCGAATCTGCGACAAGGCTTCCGAGACATCTGCAACCATTGCAGCATCGCCATCACCGGCAAGGCTCGAGATGGCTTCTGAGCTTGGCCATGGGCAACGGTGGATAGTGCCTTCTTGCCACCAGCTCCAGACCTCTTCGGTCACGAATGGCAGGAATGGCGCGAAGAGTTTCAATAGTGCATCCAGCGTGGTTGCCAGTGCCGCTTTTGCGGAGGCAGCACCTGCAAGATCAGTTTCGCTGTAGGCGCGCACCTTGACGAGCTCTACATAGTCATCGGTGAAGTTCCAGAAGAAACTTTCAGCAACTTCCAAAGCTCGCGCATAGTTGAAGTCTTCAAAGGCATTCGTTGCTTGCTCAACTGTCTTAGCGAGCTGAGCCAGCAATGCCTTGTCCACATCTTCGCTGATCGCTCCATCATTTTGTGTCGCATCTAGGCCGAGCACGAATTTGCTGGCATTCAGCAACTTGATCGCTAGACGGCGACCAATCTTCATCTGGCCTACATCAAATGCTGTGTCAGTTCCTGGACGCCCCGAAGCAGCCCAGTAGCGAACCGCGTCCGCGCTGTACTCGTCTAAGAGACCCATCGGGGTCACAACATTGCCTTTGGACTTGCTCATCTTCTTGCGGTCGGGATCTAAAATCCAGCCAGAAATTGCTGCATTAAGAAACGGCAGGCGGTCATCTTCAAGATGGCTACGCACCACGGTGCTAAACAGCCAGGTGCGAATGATTTCGTGAGCTTGCGGGCGCACATCAACAGGTGAAACCCGGGCCCATAGATCAGGATCTCGTTCCCAGCCGCCAGCGATCTGCGGAGTGAGCGAAGAAGTGGCCCAGGTGTCCATCACGTCAGGGTCAGCCATGAATCCGCCGGGTTGGTTACGGGATGCAGGATCAAAACCAGCAGGGGAGTCCGTGCTTGGATCAATTGGCAGGTCGGCTTCGTCGGGCATCATGATCTCCGAATAGATCGGATTGCCCTCTGAATCCAAGCGATACCAAAGCGGAATAGGAACGCCGAAGAAGCGTTGGCGGGAAATCAACCAGTCGCCATTTAATCCTTCAACCCAGTTCTCGTAACGAACTTTCATATGCGCGGGATGCCACTTAATTTCGCTGCCACGCTTAACAAGTTCTGCGCGAAGCTCGGGGTCACGCCCGCCATTGCTGATGTACCACTGTCGCGTGGTAACAATTTCAAGCGGCTTGTCGCCCTTTTCGAAGAACTTCACCTGGTGCATGATTTCGCGTGGCTCGCCAACGATGTCACCACTTTGTGTCAGCAGTGCAACGACGCGTTCTTTAGCTGTATGACTTGTGGCGCCAGCGATGTGTTCGTAATGCGCCTTGGCTTCAGCGGTGGTGATCCATTCTGGAACCTCGGGCAGGATGCGACCATCCCACCCAATGATTGGGCGAGTGGCAAGCTGAAGTTCGCGCCACCAGATCACGTCGGTGAGATCGCCGAACGTACAAATCATTGCGATGCCGGATCCCTTTTCTGGGTCAGCAAGTTGATGTGCCACTACGGGAACTTCAACTCCGAAGATTGGAGTCGTAACCGTTGTGCCGAAAAGTGGTTGGTAGCGCTCATCGTCTGGGTGTGCGACCAGAGCAACACATGCTGCCAGGAGTTCTGGTCGCGTGGTTTCAATGAACACCTTGGCGCTTGGATCTGCGGTAGTTGGAAATCCGATGCGGTGGTAGGCGCCAGGGCGTTCGCGGTCTTCAAGTTCTGCTTGAGCTACAGCAGTGCGGAATGTGACATCCCAAAGTGTTGGCGCTTCGGCTTGGTATGCCTCACCGCGTTTGAGGTTACGAAGGAAAGCGAGTTGGCTGACCATTTGTGAATTCGTACCAATAGTTTGGTACGTCTGCGACCAGTCGATTGATAAGCCAAGTCGACGCCATAATTGTTCGAAAACAACTTCATCTTCAACAGTGAGTTGCTCGCACAGTTCAATGAAGTTGCGGCGGCTGATGGGAACTTGCTGCTTTGCATCTGGAGTTGCCGGCGGTGCAAATTCTGGGTCATACGGCAAACTCGGATCGCAACGAACTCCATAAAAGTTTTGCACTCGACGCTCTGTTGGTAAACCGTTGTCATCCCACCCCATCGGGTAGAAGACTTCAAATCCACGCATCCGCTTATAGCGAGCCATGCAGTCGGTGTGGGTATACGAGAAAACGTGACCAACGTGCAGCGAACCACTGACTGTTGGCGGCGGCGTATCGATAGAGAAGACTTGATCACGGGTCTTGGTGCGATCGAAGGTGTAGCTGCCTTGTTGGTCCCAGACGCCAGCCCAACGATCTTCAAGTCCGTCAAGGGTGGGCTTTTCAGGTACACGGGTGCCGGTCATGGTGGGCAATCTTATTGTTGCCCCTGTATTGCCTAGACTGCTGCGTCGTGAGCCGTTCCCGAGAACCAGAGTCCGCCGCCCTCAACGAGGTATGGCAAAACCTTCTTGCTCGGTGGCCAGAAAGCCAATTAGAGCCCTCGCTCTCACGAATTGCCTCCTTAACGACCCTCCTAGGGGACCCGCAGAGCGCCTATCCCGTGATTCATGTGACGGGGACAAACGGCAAGACCTCTACTGCTCGAATGATCGAAATCATGCTGCGGTCCTATGGACTACGCACAGGGTTGTTCACTTCGCCTCATCTGATAGACCCGCGCGAGCGGATCTGCCTAGATGGTGAACCGGTCGACGCTGAGCGTTTTTTGCACGTCTGGAATGACGTCGCGCCGTATGTGGACTTGGTTGACGCAAACTCGGTTGCCGATGGCGGGCCACAATTATCGTTCTTTGAAGTGATGACGGCCCTGGCCTTTGCTACGTTCGCTGATGCCCCCGTAGACGTCGCGATCATTGAAGTCGGGATGGGCGGATCATGGGACGCTACGAATGTGGCTCATGGCCAGGTTGCCGTGATCACCGCGGTCTCACTTGATCATCAAAATTACCTTGGCAATACGGTGGAACAGATTGCCGCCGAAAAGGCCGGGATCATTAAGCCTGAGTCATACGTGGTCATCGCGGCACAAGACGAAGCTGTTTCTGAAGTTCTATCCGAGCGAGTAGCTGAAGTTGGGGCTGTCGCATTTCGGGAAGGCACTGACTTTGGGCTCTTGGATCGACAAATCGCTGTCGGGGGCCAGATGCTGAGTCTGCTTGGTATTGGTGGTCGAATTGATGAAGTCTTCGTGCCGCTTTTCGGGGAACATCAAGCACACAATGCAGCTGCGGCACTTTGTGCAGTTGAAGCGTTCATGGGCGCGGGCAAGCCACCAGTTGATGACGATGTCATTCGTGCAGGGCTTGATCAGCTCACCTCTCCTGGGCGTTTAGAAATTGTTCGACGCACGCCAACGGTCGTACTCGATGCTGCGCATAACCCTGCCGGCGCAATTGCGCTTGCCGCTGCGCTTGAAGATTCATTCGAGTTTGCAACGCTTATCGGTGTGATCGGAATTCTCGAAGATAAAGATGCGTTGAACTTCTTAATTCCACTTGAGCCAATTCTTTCGACCATCATTTTGACCGAACCGACATCCCCGCGTGCAATGTCTTCGGAGGCGCTTGCGGAGATTGCCAATGAAGTCTTCGGCGAAGATCGTGTACTCATCGCGAAAAATCTCCCCGAGGCTATTGATCAAGCGGTCACGCTCGCTGAAGTGGATGCGGTCTATGGCGGCGGTGGAGTGCTCGTCACTGGATCAATCGTGCTTGTTGGTGAAGCTAAGGAAATGATGCAAAAGGGAAGGAAGCACCTCCTGTGAAGATTCTTTGTTCTGCCGTGCTGAGCGTTGAAGCGATCGTGGTGTTCCTAGGCGTTGTTGTCGCGGGAACCAATGGCGAAAACAACAACACAACCTTGATCTTCGTCCTCGGCTTTGCACTGATGATTGTGTTGTTCTTGTCTGTTGGAACCTTGCGTCGACCCTGGGGCCTTACCGCGGGCTGGATTATGCAGATTCCGGTTCTCGCGATCGGCTTCCTGGTCCCCCTCATGTTCCTTGTCGGCGGGATCTTCGTCGTGCTCTGGTACATGGCCATCCATCAGGGGAGCAAAGTCGATGCATTGAAGGCCCAACGAGCATCAGTAATTCCACCGGTAGGCTAAGAGTTCAACAATTTCCTGAAGGAGCAACATGTCTGAGCGCACCCTCGTACTAATCAAGCCTGACGGCGTCGCCCGCGGTCTCGTTGGCGAAGTGCTGAGCCGCATCGAGCGCAAGGGCTTCACGATCGTTGCTCTGGAAATGCGCACACTCCCGGCTGCAATTGCCGAAGCCCATTACGCCGAGCATGCTGACAAGCCTTTCTTCAAAGGCTTGGTCGAATTCATCACTGGCGGCCCACTCGTTGCAGCCGTCATCGAAGGCGAAGCCGCAATCGTGCAGTGGCGCAACATGATGGGTGCAACCAACCCAGCTGCAGCTGAAATGGGAACGATTCGTGGCGATCTTGCAACCCAAATGCAAGAGAACGTAACGCATGGTTCAGATTCGTCGGACTCGGCAGCGCGCGAAATCGCCCTGTTCTTCCCAGGTCTGTAGAAAGTCGAAAAGAACATGCGTCCCTCCGCGCTTGGTCTTGGTTTAGGCACAACTCTCGGAGGGTTCGTAGGTTTCAAAGCGCGCGGTAAAACCTTGGTGCCGTGGCCAACAAAAGTGCAAGATGTATTTCCCAGTGCGCTTGGCGGGCTTACCGGGACCCTTGTTGGAGTTGGGGTAGACGTATTCATTGCGGCTGCAAGGCGACCACAACGAGTGCCAGCAGCAATCCTTGCAACTGCAGGGATTTTCGCTGTTGCTGGGCTGGCCGGAAAGTACGCCGCTGGGAATGTTCTGGCAGGAATGGCAGCCAAGGGCAGAGACCTTGACTTTGGTTTTGCTCATGCACCGCAAGACCCATTGGTCACCGGTTCGGCTGCTTCAGCGATTCCTTACCCGACGTTGGGTCGCGAAGGCGCGCGTTTTGTCGGCACGATCACAACTCCAGAAGACGTCACTTTTGTCACCGGAGAATCACGAGTCATTGAACCGGTCCGGGTATTTATCGGCGTGGAGTCTGCTGCCACGGTTTCTGAGCGAGTGCAGCTGGCCATTGAAGAACTGCAACGCACCGGCGCATTTGATCGGGCGCATTTATTGATTCAGGCACCGGCAGGTACCGGTTATGCGAACAGCACACCAGTAGATGTCCTCGAGATTCTTTCGCTGGGTGACTGCGCGAGCGTTGCCGTGGGTTACGGACTGCTTCCGTCGTTTCTCTCGCTTGGCAAGGTCGCTATCGCCGCCCAAACTCAGCGCGAACTCTTGGATGCGATCCTGGCTGAACTGCGAGATCGACAATCCAAGCCGCGACTCCTGCTCTACGGAGAAAGCCTGGGCGCAAAAGTTCAAGAAGCCGCAGTCCCAGCTGGTCTCCTTGATCTGGATGCCTATGGCATTGCTCAAGCTCTCTGGGTAGGCACGCCGGGAGGCAAGGTTGCCGATGAATTCCATGCACGATGCTCGCAATCCAGCATCACGGTGGATCGCCCTGAGCAGATTCCGGCTGACCTCACCGATCGGCCTCGGGTCTGGTTCTTGGAGCATGACGGGGACCCCGTAGTCCGTTTTCGCCCTGAATTGTTGAACCAGAGTCCTTTTTGGCTAGACCCGGCCAAGCCTCGTGGCCGAAATATCCCCGAATCGATGACGTGGGTGCCTTGGGTGACCTGGGCTCAGGTGTTGGTGGACGTTTTATACGCGACCAACGTAAAACCAGGGGATTTCCAGAGCCTTGGCCATGATTACCGTGCTGATTTAGGGGCAGTGGTGACTGCGGCTTTCGCCCTTAATTCCAATCCTGAGGTGGCAAAACGCCTCGAACAGCGTCTTCGGGAGCTCGAGGTTGATCGGGCTTCTCGTATCGAGGTGTCTGCCTGACCTTGGATGGGCCGTAAGATAAGCCACTCAACTGCTGCAGAGAGGCCGCCTAACCATGGCTAAAGGTTCGTCTTCGTTCGTCGGCCGAGATATGGCAGTCGACCTTGGCACGGCTAACACCTTGGTCTACGTGCGCGGCCGCGGCATTGTGCTCAATGAGCCTTCAGTTGTGGCCATCAATAACAACACCGGTGGCATTCTCGCGGTTGGCTCAGAAGCCAAGCGCATGATTGGACGCACCCCTGGCAACATTGTTGCTATTCGCCCACTCAAAGATGGCGTGATTGCAGACTTCGACACCACCGAGCGCATGCTGCGCTACTTCATTCAAAAAGTGCACAAGCGCCGCCACCTAGCTAAGCCTCGACTTATCATTTGTGTGCCATCAGGTATCACTGGTGTTGAGCAGCGTGCAGTCAAGGACGCCGGCTACGCAGCAGGTGCCCGCAAGGTATTCATCATTGAAGAGCCGATGGCTGCAGCAATTGGCGCCGGACTTCCTGTTCATGAGCCAACCGGCAACATGGTTGTCGATATCGGTGGCGGAACTTCCGAAGTCGCAGTGATTTCGCTTGGCGGAATCGTTACCAGTTTGTCTGTTCGTGTTGGTGGCGATGAGCTCGATAACGCGATCATTAATTACGTCAAGCGTGAGTATTCGCTGATGCTAGGCGAGCGCACAGCTGAAGAAATCAAGGTTGCGATCGGGTCCGCGTTCCCAATGCCGGATGAACCACATGCCGAAATTCGCGGCCGAGATTTGGTCACCGGATTGCCACGAACCATCGTGGTGTCTGCCGAAGAAATACGTCGCGCAATCGATGAGCCAGTCAATGCCATCGTGGCTGCAGTGAAAGCCACCCTTGATCGCACTCCACCTGAGCTCTCGGGCGACATCATGGACCGAGGCATCGTGCTCACTGGCGGCGGAGCGCTTCTTCGTGGTCTCGATGAGCGCTTGCGTCACGAAACAGGTATGCCAATCTTGATTGCTGACCGCCCGCTTGATTGCGTCGCTCTTGGTTCGGGAAAGTGCGTTGAGGAGTTCGATGCATTGCAGGCGGTTCTCGTTTCCGAGCCGCGGCGTTAGGACGGCTGGTCGCTAGACCTGCCGTTATTTCACGATGTTTCAGCGACGTGCAAGATTGATCATCGCGGTCCTTATCGTGGTTGCGCTCACCTTTGCCATCCTTGATTTACGCGGAGGCAAAGGCCCCTTCGCAACCTTTCGCTCTGTTATTGGCACTGCTCTTGGCGGGGTTGAACGCGGCGGTGCAACGATTTTTTCCCCCGTCCTAGCTATTGGCGATTGGTGGGGAACGTGGGGAGATCAACGCGACCAAATCAATGCACTGCAAGCCGAGAATCAAGACTTGAACCAACTCGTTCGTCGATCTGCCGAGGATCGCGCTCGAGCTGATGCGCTTGATGGATTACTTAAGGTTGCGGGTGCCGGGCGATACCGCATCACGCCAGCTGAAGTTATTGCTGTTGGCCCCGAACAAGAATTTAGTTGGACAGTAACAATTGATATCGGCACCCAAGACGGCATTGAGCGCGATATGTCGGTGATTAATGCCGATGGACTCGTTGGACGAGTTTCCGCGGTGCACCGCACCACCTCAACGGTTGTGCTGATCGTCGATCCATCGATGTCGGTTGGCGCGCGTATCGCCGGCAGTCAAGAAGTGGGCATCCTTTCTGGGACAGGGGATCAGAACTCCCTCGAATTCCAAATGTTGGACCCATTAGCAAACGTGGACGTCGGCACGGCCCTAGTGACCTTCGGTTCTAAGAATGGCAAGCCTTATGCGCCGGGAATCCCTATTGGCGAAGTTACTGAAGTTCGCGGTACAGCAGGTCAACTGACTCGTGTTGCTGCAATCAAGCCATTTGCTCGAATGTCTGCGCTGTCCATCGTTGGCGTCGTGGTTCGTCCACCGCGTACCGATCCAAGGGATTCGGTGTTGCCTGCCCGACCGCAGATAGCAACACCAGATTCGAGTGCGACACCAGACCCAACTCAAACTGCAAATCCAGGCGTAACCTCACTTGGGAGCTGGTCGAATCCAGTACCACAGCCGTCGCCGAAGGCGCCCTAATGTGGGTGCGTCAAGTCATCATTCTCGTGGTGACATTCTTGATCGCGTTTTTAACCCAGAACTCTTTCCTTGGCCGGCTCGGATTACCTGGTTCAACTCCAGATCTCATCTTGGTCTCAGTGATCTCAGTCGCCCTGGCCTATGGCTCCGCTGTCGGCATGATGTATGGGTTTGCCGCGGGAATCCTGGTTGACCTCGCTCCGTCCACTGAGGGAGTGATCGGGGTCAACGCCCTGCTATTCATGGCTGCGGCATATTTCGTTGGCCGGGCATTAGACCCTCGCGATCGCACGGTGCCTTTGATTATCGGGCTCACCGCCGGCACGGTGGGCGCAGTGATCTTGGCCCGTGGCGTCATTGATTCGGTCCTAGGACAACCAACAGTGGTGTGGGGAAACATGGCGGGACTGATCCTGAGCGGCGCGATTTATGCAGCCTTCCTTGCACCCCTCGTGGTGATGCCAGTGGGCTGGTTTGCGCAGAAATTTACACCCGAGGTTGCAGTGTGAGGACTGGAAAGTGCGTTAATGGAACCTGTGGAGCATTTGATGAGTCACAGTTCCGAGGTCAAGATTGCCAGTTGAGGGGAGTGCGGCGTGCGTGATCGCTCCATGCTGCGCCTCATGGTGCTCGGGGTCTTGGTGCTGTCACTCGTTGTCACACTTTTCGCTCGATTGCTGTTCATTGAAATCATTAGCGGGGATTTTTACCTCAATGCTTCAGCCAATAACTCAGTTCGAGAAATTGTGCGCCCAGCAGTTCGAGGATTAATTCTTGATCAAGCAGGTCGACCCATCGTTTCCAACCACACAACATTAGAAGTTACCGTTGACCGGGTCACATTAGGTCGTGCGAAAGACAAGGGGGCCGCAGTCATCAATCGACTGGCCCTACTCCTCAATGTTCCGGCGTCACAGATCACCGATCGCTTGTTGACGTGTGGAACCGAAGGTGCCAAGCCACCACCAGTGTGCTGGAACGGGTCTGCTTATCAACCGGTTCCGATTGCCAATGGCATCGATACTCAAACTGCGATCAACATCATGGAGCGCGGAACAGACTTCCCAGGCGTGTCTGCTCAATTGCATGCCAATCGAACATACCCGGCACCATTTGGAGTCAATGCTGCCCACATCGTCGGTTACCTCGGCCCGGTCACTGAATCACAATTACAAGCACAGGGCTCAACAACTGAGGCGGATCGGCTTCGCCGCACCGATGTTGTTGGTCGATCTGGTTTGGAAGCTCAATATGACAATGCGCTGCGGGGTAAACCTGAGGTGACTTCGCTGTCCATTGATACGGCCGGACGAGTTACGAACAAGATTGGGACGAACGCTGCAACACCCGGCAATTACCTGGTCAGCACTATTGATGCACACTTGCAGGCGCTCGTGGAAAACCAGCTGGTCAACGCAGTGCAACGCGCTAACTCGCAGGGGTACCCGGGTAAGTCGGGTGCAGTTGTGGTCATTGACGTGAAAAATGGAAACGTATTAGCAATGGCGAGTTACCCCACCTATGACCCATCCATCTGGGTTGGTGGTGTGACGACAAAGCAGTATGAGCAGCTGAAGAATTCTGAAGCCCTATCTTCGAACGCTATTCAAGGCACCTTCGCGCCTGGTTCGACATACAAGGTGATCAGTACCGCTGCTGCGGCGAAAGACAAATTCAATCTCTACGGGCAGTACCAATGCCCTAACGAGTACAAAGCTGGAAACCAGACCTTTCGAAATTATGAATCACGCGGCTATGGCGCTATTTCACTGGCACGGGCTCTTGAAGTTTCGTGTAACACCGTGTTCTATGGCATTGCGGACAAGATGTGGAAGCAAGGCGGCGGCCTGAGCGCTGATCGAACTGCGCCGGATCCAATTGCAAACATGGCGAAATCATTTGGGCTTGGCACAAAGACAGGTATTGATCTGCCCGGTGAATCAAGTGGGCGAGTAGCCAGCCGATTGTTCAAGGCCGAGAACTGGGATGCCAAGAAAGACAGTTGGTGCGCAAATGCAGTTGATGGTTATTCAGAAACTCGCAAGACCAACCCAACGCTGGCAAATTTTTATACTGCTTTAGATAAAGAAAACTGTGCAGACGGTTTCCGCTGGCGGGAAGGTGACGCGTTGAATGCTGCCATCGGCCAAGGTGACACTGCAGTTACTCCACTACAAATGGCGATGGTGTACTCCGCTATTGCGAACGGTGGAACGGTGTATCAACCAAGAGTCATTAAAGGCATTGTGGGACCGCAAGGTAACGTGCTCGAAGAGTTCAAGCCAGTGGTGAAGTCCAAGGTGGCTACGACAAAAGCCGGAATTAATTTCCTGCAAGCATCTTTGCCGGGGGTGACCGTGCGGGGGTCTGGTGAAACGCCATTCCTGGGATTCCCACTGACGCAGATTCCTGTTGCTTCCAAAACTGGTTCAGCCCAGGTCACTGGTAACAAAGTCTCCACGTCATGGTTTGCTTCCTATGCGCCAGCAAATGACCCTAAATACGCGATCGTGATGATGGTGGCTGAAGGTGGCACTGGTTCGGGAACTTCTGGTCCAAGTGTGCGCAAAATTTACGAAGCACTGTTCGGTGTGAGTGGGAAGACTGTTGATCCAACGAAGAGCGTGCTCGTGGGTGGTACACCTAAATTAGATCTTCCTAAGGTGCGTCCAGACGGTACCCCAGTAGCCCCCAAGGGTAAGAATTCTGGGGTGAGCTGATGAGTCTGTTTTCGGTCACAAGTTCAAGTGATCAGCGCTTCTTGCCGTCTAGTCGGGGTGGAATCTATTGGCGTGATCTGGATTGGGTGTTGCTGGCGGCTGCGCTTGCCACCACGATTATGGGTGCAATGTTGGTGTGGTCGGCCAGCCTTGCAGATCTCGCTTCGCCGACCGACCCTCAGTCGTATCTTAAAAAGCACGTGGTCAACATCGTTTTGGCTTTGGCTCTTGGCTACGTTGCGTCTCGTTTGGACTACCGGTGGCTGCGCGCCTACACGCCAGTGATCTATGTGATTTCGACCTTCTCCTTGCTTTTAGTTTTTGTTCCGGGGCTGGGAACCAAGATCGCTGGTGCTCGTGCCTGGATCCAACTGCCCGGTGGCTTCACTATTCAACCTTCGGAATTTGTAAAGATCGCTGTCATCTTGATGATGGCTGTGATCCTGTCTGAAAAAGATCGAGCAGATCAGGAGCCGCGCGACAAAGATGTAATGATCGCGTTAGGGGTAGCCGCGTTACCTTTGCTCATCATTTTGGTGCAGAACGACACAGGCAGTGTTTTGATCCTTGGCTCGGTCGCGCTCGCTTTGGTGGCCGTGAGTGGGGCTCGCACTAAATGGGTCATCGGATTGTTATTGGGCTCAGTAGTAGGTGTGCTTTTAGCGATCCAATTCGGGCTACTCAAGCAGTATCAAGTAGATCGACTCACCTCGTTTCTTAATCCCACGGCTGATGCAAGCAGCATTGCCTATAACTCCACGCAGGCTCGGATCGCTATTGGTGGCGGTGGCTGGTTTGGTTTTGGCCTCTTTCAAGGTCCGCAGACCCAAGGTCGATTCGTCCCCGTTAACGAGAGCGATTTTGTTTTCACAGTCGCCGGCGAGGAGCTCGGCTTCATCGGTGCCGGAATCTTGATTATTTTGTTGGGCATCGTGTTATGGCGGGCAATTGTCATTGCGATGAAGGCCGACGACATGTATGGCCGGCTGGTCGCGACCGGCATCGTGGCGTGGTTGGCCTTCCAGATGTTTGAAAACATCGGAATGAGTCTTGGAATTATGCCGATCACGGGTGTTCCGCTGCCCTTTGTCTCTGCCGGAGGCACGTCGATGATGGCCGTTTGGTTAGCCGTCGGCTTACTTCAGAACGTTCGATTGCATAGCCAGCAGCAATTGCCCTAGTTGTAAGCAACGTAGACTCTGCGTGTGACTGTTATAGATGCTCGAGTCAAAGGCGCTTCAATCTTCAATGAGGTTGAGGCGCTGTTGCCCATGGTTTCAAAGCCCATTCAATATGTCGGTGGTGAACTCAACGCGGTAGTGAAGCCATGGGAGTCCGTTGATGTGCGCTGGGTGATCATGTATCCAGATGCCTACGAAGTGGGTGCGCCTAATCAAGGCGTCCAAATTCTCTACGAAATCATCAACGAGCTTCCAAACGCACTCGCAGAGCGCACCTACTCAATTTGGCCTGACCTTGAGAAGTTGATGCGCGAAGCAGGAGTTCCACAGTTCACCGTTGATGCGCATCGATCCGTTGGCGACTTCGATCTGTTTGGTCTTTCTTTTTCAACTGAGCTTGGTTACACCAATATGTTGACGGCGATTGACCTGGCTGGCATTCCCATCTTTTCAAAGGATCGCACGATCGACCACCCCGTTGTTGTTGCCGGCGGTCATGCGGCATTCAACCCTGAGCCAATTGCTGAGTTCATCGATGCAGCGGTCATTGGTGATGGTGAAGAAGCGGTTTTAAAGATCACTGAGTTGGTTCAGCAGTGGAAAAATGATGGACAACCAGGCGGCCGCGACGGGCTGCTGCTTTCGATCGCCACTTCGGGGGTTGCCTACGTTCCTAAGTTCTACGACGTTTCTTATCTTCCAGACGGTCGCATTCAGCGGGTTGTGCCTACAAGCCCTGATGTGCCATGGCGGGTTTCCAAGCACACCCTGATGGACCTTGATGCGTGGCCATATCCGAAGGCTCCGCTAGTTCCGCTCGCAGAAACTGTGCATGAGCGTTTGAGCGTTGAGATTTTCCGCGGCTGTACTCGTGGTTGCCGTTTTTGCCAAGCTGGCATGATCACTCGTCCGGTTCGTGAGCGCAGCAT
>CAFBMC010000019.1_pt1 | contig 21064 bp, 25 predicted proteins | sample 7268441 | NCBI WGS metagenome assembly CAFBMC01 (sample SAMEA6814051, study PRJEB35770) | freshwater metagenome | biome: Freshwater; feature: Freshwater reservoir; material: water | place: Czech Republic | collected 2017-05-23 | depth 30m m | reverse complement strand
GTGCGGCTCTTCTTCAATGAAACTGACATACAGTTCCCCTTCGTTATTCGGTCCCGCAAATGCGTGGCCTGAGTTGTAGAAATGCAGCGAACTTTGTTCGCATAAATTGAAGGTAGTTCTGCAATTTGATGGATTCAATACCGTGGCCCCAAATGTTCCCTTTTCGTTATAAATAGGGGGCTTTTTTGTCCTGATAAGCCGGATAAGTCAGGACAAATGAAAGATAGAGAGCAACTCAGCACGCAGATTGAGCAGCGCGTAATGTTGCATCGTGCCCATCTCGCTTGCTCGGTTGCTCGCATCTCGGGATTGGTATCCCCAGATCAGCTCCGGCGGGCAAGTCAGCGAACCAATGCGGTTTATTGACCTTGATGCTGGAATTCCTGACGATCTATCTCCACTTGCCAATCGAGTCTGTGTGCTCATCGGTACCACCCAAAAGCCAACTGATGCGATTCGCCGGGCAGCTCAACTAGTCGACTTCACTCTCACTGAAGTCGATATTGATGATGATGCCTTCATCGTCGTCGAAGATGTCGAATTGGCGATGGCCGCCCTCATTGACTCGACGAATAATCACGCCACAGCAACGCTGGCTTTGGGCTCGGTACTTCGTCTGACCCAACAACTCACGCTTGCCGAGGCAATCGCCGCCGAAGCGTCCGCTTACTCGACTCTTCTGGCTGGACCGGAATTTGCAGCCTGGCTTCATTCACGATCTTCGAAAAAAATTGCGTCAGGTGTCGAAATTGAGCGAGTACTGACCTCGATCACTGGCAACACTCTCAGCGTGCGCATGAATCGAAAGCTCCGTCTCAACGCGATTGACGGTCCGATGCGAGCTGGGCTGGTGGATGCATTTTCGATTGCGCTAGCCGACCCCACACTTGAGGTGTTGCTCACCGGTGAAGGGCCATGCTTTAGTAATGGTGGTGACCTTCGCGAGTTCGGGACGACTCCTGACCCGGCAACGGCGTGGACTGTGCGAATGACCCAGCACCCTGGTTGGTACTTGGCCCAAATTGCCGATCGCGCGACTGCCCACGTGCATGGAAAATGCGCAGGTGCAGGTGTTGAAATGCCAGTGTTTGCCTCTCGCGTTATCGCTGATCCAGACACAACTTTCTTCTTACCTGAACTTTCGATGGGACTCATTCCCGGAGCTGGTGGTTGCGTGAGCATTCCTGCGCGCATCGGGCGATGGCGAACATTGTGGTGGGTATTGACGGGTGCAACACTGACGGCAACGCAAGCTTTGAACTGGGGATTAATTGATGACATCGAACCCATCAATTAGCGCGAGCCAATGGGCCGGTGAACTTCTCGAATTTATCGGGGCTGATCATCAACTCTCAGTCGAGGTTCCAGAAAGCGCACCCATCGCCGATTGGGCACGAAGTGGAGCGGTGTCCATCACCGGTACGCCAATACAACTCTTGACTCCGCCAGGGTTCGCGGCTACTGCTGCACGCGGTGCGTTATTAGCCATCGACACCCTCGCTGGTGCCACCGGAATACCAGGCGAGCTGCTGCTTGCCGAGAGGGCAGCGCTTTCCAAGTGGCCGGCCAAAGCGCCGTGGACTCTTGGGCTCCACAGCCGCGCAGTACGAACGCGTGATGGCTGGTTCGCCTTATCCCTTGCACGCGAGATAGATCAGGACTCAGTCCCAGCGCTCATTGGCGCACCCACTTCACATGGATGGGTCAGCGTCGATGCCTGGGCGCGAACAATCACTACCCAAGAAGCAGTTGATCGATGTCGACTGTTTGGGATCCCTGCCGGGCAGATCGCAAGTGTTACTGGCGCAGAGTTAATGCAACTCACTTCGTACGGTGCGTCGCTTCCACGCTCGTTGACCGGTCTGCGAGTGGTCGATTTATCGGCGCTTTGGGCAGGACCCCTCTGTGCAAATCTGCTGCAACAGGCAGGCGCGGAAGTGATTCGTGTTGAAAGTGCGCAACGCCCTGATGGATCCCGCGTTGGTATTCCCGCCTTTGACGACTTGCTCCATGCCGGTCAGAAGTCAGTGACATTTGATCCGGCTAACTTAGATTTCTTGCACGCTCTCATTGATTCGGCTGACATCGTGATCACGGCTTCACGACCGCGTGGTCTTACATCATTAGAACTCGACCCCCAAGCGTGGTTAGCCTCGCGAGCTCATGGCGTGTGGGTACAGATCAGTGCGTATGGATCAACTGGACCAGAAGCGAATTGGATCGGCTTCGGCGATGACACCGCAATGGCAGCCGGCTTAGTCCGCTGGATAGACGGGATCCCTATTCCCATCGCCGACGCTGTAGCGGATCCGTTGACCGGCATGCACGCAGCAGTTGCCGCAATTGCTCTGGCTCAACGCGGTGGAGCCCATCTCATAGATATTTCACTCGCCAATGTTGCCGCGGCGACAGCTGGCGACGCTCCTGCATCAGACCCCTTTCTTGCAGATGGCCAATGGCAGATTGAAACGGAATACGGAATACGTCCCATAGAAAAACCGAGGGCTCGAACTGTTCTTGGAACAGCCCGAACCCTCGGTGCAGATAATCAGATCATGCGAGCAGAACTCGCGCGATAGTTACTTCTTGGCTGGCCGGTATGACGTGGCGAGCATCAGCAGTGCCGCACCCGTGCCAAGTACTGCAGCAATAATTGCCCAGTTCACGCCAAACAAGCCCAAACCGATGGCATTGTCGACTGACCACTGGCCAGGACCCGCGGAAGCAAGTGCCACAGCAATAAATGCAACGAATAGGACGTATTCCCAGCCGCCCTTAAACACGAAGTAGCCCTTGCCCCGGTGGTCGGTGAGCATCGCCACAACCATCAGGCCAACAACTCCAGCCGCACTCAGACCGGTCAGCAAGCCGATGGTGATTGCAATGCCAATTGCCATTTCCGTTCCCGCTGCGATGCGAGCATGGAGCCAACCTGGCTTTAGGCCCAGGGATTCAAACCAACCCGCAGTGCCTTTGAGCCCGCCGGCACCAAAAACCTTGTTGTAACCATGAGCAAAGAGCATTGGGCCGATCGCTAGGCGAACGAGCAGCATCGCAAGATCAAGGGCACTGGAATCGGTATACGTGCTGGTCATCGGGGGTTCTCCTTAGGCGGACGCCATGTGATCTTGGTCGTCTGTGATTCATAGCCCTGCCGCAACAGGCCCTACGAGGTTATGGTGTGCTTACTATTCCACTAAAAACCGCGGACCGGGCGCTAGCCGGGTCTATTTCGAACAGGACTTTCCCCATGAAGATCGAAGGAATTAGCGCTGTCATCACTGGTGCAGGCTCGGGCCTTGGGTTGGCCACGGCTAAAACTCTGGTCGCTGCTGGCGCAAACGTCGTCATTATTGATTTGCCGTCATCTAATGGTGCAGCCGAAGCTGAGGCAATTGGGCCAAAAGCGGTTTTCGTCGCTGCCGATGTTCGTGACGAAGCTCAGGTGCACATCGCTCTTGATGCAGCCCAAGAGATGGGCCCGCTGCGCCTCGTGGTCAATTGCGCCGGCATCGCAACTCCAAATCGTGTGCTTCGTAAGGGTGAAGCCACTGCCTTAGCTGATTTCGAGCGAGTGGTGTCGATCAACTTGATTGGATCTTTCAACGTTATCCGCCTCGCAGTGGAACGCATGGCAAAAATTGACCCCGTTGGCGAAGAACGCGGGGTAATCATCAATACGGCTTCGGTCGCGGCCTTTGATGGCCAGGTTGGCCAAGTTGCCTACGCTGCTTCAAAGGCAGGAGTAGCCGGGATGACCTTGCCGTTAGCTCGCGATCTTGCTCAATTCTTGATTCGCGTTGTCACCATTGCACCTGGAACATTTGAAACTCCGATGCTTGCTGGGCTTCCTGAAGAAGCACGCAAATCTTTGGGTGATCAGGTACCGCACCCAAGTCGACTTGGTAAGCCAGAAGAATATGCAGCACTCGTGAAGCACCTCGTTGAAAACCCAATGATCAATGGTGAAACCATTCGTATCGACGGGGCAATTCGGATGGCTCCACGCTAACCACTGAGATTTTTTTACCCACCTCGCAGACAATTCGGGAGTTACGTTGCCATTACCCACTCGCATACTTGGTTCAGGAACCAGCGCCGTTGAAGTTTCCCAACAGGGACTTGGTGGCATGGGAATGAGCATGGTTTACGGCACTCGGGATGACGTTGAATCAACCGCGACCCTGAATTTGGCGCTCGACCTGGGAGTCACCTTCTGGGATACCGCTGATGTTTACGGTCCGCATCACAATGAAGAACTCATCGGCAAGGTCTTACAGTCGCGTCGTGATGAAGTAACTCTGGCAACGAAATTCGCTAATCACTTAGTCGATGGGAAAATGACCATCACTGGTGATCCTGCCTACGTGAAGCAAGCGTGCGATGACAGTCTTATGCGACTGGGTATCGACACGATTGATGTCTACTACTACCACCGGGTAGATAAGGACGTCCCTATCGAAGAGACCTGGGGCGCTATGGCCGAGCTCGTAACCGCTGGCAAGGTTCGCTTTCTTGGTATCAGTGAAGCTGCACCTGAAATCATTCGCCGGGCACATGCCGTGCATCCCATGACTGCCGGTCAGTATGAGTGGTCGCTCTTTACGCGCGATATTGAAGAAGATGGAGTGCTCGCCACCTGTCGGGAACTCGGTATCGGCATCGTTCCATATTCACCCCTTGGCCGCGGGCTTCTCACTGGCACTATTCAAAGCCAGGACGAACTCGTAGAAAAAGACTGGCGTCGAACAAATCCACGCTTCCAAGATGAAGAAATTCAAAAGAATCTTCAACTCGTTGCGCAACTCAGCGAACTTGCGGCCGCCCGAGGCATCACCACAGCTCAGTTTGCTCTTGCTTGGGTCCAGTCTCAAGGTTTGGATGTTGTACCAATTCCAGGGACCAAGCGCCGCAAGTACCTCACAGAAAACGTGGCGGCGGCAACAATCCAACTCAACTCTGGCGAACTTGCTGCGGTTGACGCGATTGCGCCCTATGGTGCTGCTGCTGGAGGTCGTTATGCGGCCGCAGCGCTGAAGACAATCGCCGATTCGACGAAGGATAAATCATGACAGCGCCTCTGATCACGCGTAAGCCCGCAGGGACTCCAAAAGGTGGAGTCATTGTTATTCAAGAAGCCTTCGGTGTGACCGAGCACATCGTCGAGGTTTGCGAGCGTCTCGCAACTGCCGGGTACTTAGCTGTTGCTCCTGAAATGTTCCACCGTCAAGGCTCACCAATCGTTGCCTACGACGACATCCCGGCCGCCATTGAAGTGATGTCACAGCTCACCCCTGCTGATATGGCAGCTGACGTGGATGATGCACTTGCCTATTTGAAATCAGAAAACCTCACTGATCAACAGTGTGCGATCATCGGCTTCTGCATGGGTGGAACAGTTACCTACAACACGGCCGTTCGCCTGCCACTTGGCGCAGCAGTCACGTTCTACGGTGGCGGTGTAGCTAAGGGTCGAATGGGCTACGAATCCTTCATCGACCAGGTCGAGAAGTTGCAAACCCCGTGGCTTGGACTCTTTGGCGATCTGGATCGTGGCATTCCATATGATGATCTTGAAGTCTTGAAAATCGCTGGTGGCGAAGCCAAAGCCGATATCGAGATTGTTCGCTACGCCGATGCCGATCATGGCTTCCACTGCCCCGAGCGCCCGGCCGTGTTCCACCAAGAATCATCCGACGATGCTTGGAAGCGCACCATCGCTTACTTAGATTCACACCTCAGCTAAGCGCTGCTGGAAACCACGCGTCCGTTTGCACAAGTTCGCCTTGATGCATTTGACCGTCGCGTGGTTGATTTCGAACTAGCCCACGTCGATCAAGGTGAACGATGTGTGCCAGGGTTTCTCCCATCGCCGCACGTCGCAACATTCCTTGAGTGTTTTCCCAACCATGCGACCACGTGAGCTTCGATGAAATCTCGTAGGTACTCGCACCGGGGTGCTCGTTGATTGACGCAAGGACTTCAGCCAGACGATCTTCATGGTGCAGGTTCATCTGAGCGATGCGCTCGTCCAGGCCACTGAACCGATACTCGTGCGCAGGCAAAATCTCTTCTGGGTTCATCCCGAGCATCGCATTGAGAGAATCAATGTACGTGCCCAAGGGATCACCATGTTCGCGCGGATGCACCGAAATGTGTGGCGAAATTCGCGGCAAAACATGATCGCCACTCAAGAGCAAGTTGTTCTTCTCGTCAATGAAACACACATGGCCGGGTGAATGCCCAGGGGTCCAGAGTGTGCGAATGTGGGTTGCGCCAGGAAGCGGTCGTTCGCCATCGACAATGGTGCGATCTGCTTTAGGAATCTTGGCAAACTCCACAAACTGACCAGCGTCGATGATCAGGGACGGCATGTCACTTGCTTCAACACCTGATTTAATCAGCCACGTTTCACCAGCACGTTTAAAGATCTCCGGATCAACATCGAAGTCGACTTCGCGTGCATCAAGTTCATGCATTGCGATCCAGGCACCTGATGCATCGCGGATTCGACCGGCTAAGCCGAGATGATCAGCATGATTATGCGTAACCAAAACGCCTTCTACGTCAGTTATCGAAAACCCGATGGACTCCAGGCCCTCATTGAGATTTGCCCACGCTTCATCAACTGGCCAACCGGCATCAACGAGAACAATGCCACCGGGTACCTCAATGACATACACATTGACGTACCGCAAAGGATTATTAGGAAAAATTACCGGGATTGACCACAAGCCAGGTCGAACTAATTCGACAGGAGGTAACTCTCGAACTCGCCAAGCCTCTTTTTGTAGGTGTCCAGTGACGGTGATGCGCGGTAGTTCAGTGACGGTCACAGTGCGATGCCGAGGACCTTCGAATCGAGGTATTCCGTTATGCCTTCGCGGGCGCCTTCGCGTCCTAGACCGCTTTCTTTCATGCCGCCAAATGGCACTGCAGCGGAAGTGGGGTTGATGTCATTGATGCCGATCATGCCAAAATTGAGGGCTTCTGCAGTTTTGAATGCACGGCTCAAGTTCGGCGTGTAAATGTAAGCCGCCAGCCCGTAGTCGGTGTCGTTTGCCATCGCGATGATGTCGTCATCGTCATCAAATTCGATCACGGGCACCATCGGGCCAAAGGTTTCTTCGCGGTAAATGAGCATGTCTTGGGTAACACCGGTCAACACGGTTGGGGCCCAGAAAAGGCCTTTATCTAAACCGTTATCCATCAAACGCACACCACCGGTAGCAACCATGGCACCCTTAGCCACCGCGTCAGCGACCTGGCGTTCCATCTTGGCAAGCGCCTGCTCGTCAATGAGTGGGCCAACAGTGACTTTGTCTTCTAAACCATGACCTGCAGGCATCGCAGCCATTCGCTCAGTGAGCACCTTGGTGAATTCCGCAGCAATCGACTTGTGCACGAATACCCGGTTTTGTGAAATACATGCTTGCCCCGTGTTCAATGACTTCAACGCCGCGGCACCCTTTGCTGCGTTCACCGGATCAGCATCTGCAAAAACAATGAACGGAGCATGCCCGCCAAGTTCCATCGACACACGCTTCATCGTGGCAGCCGCCTTAGAAGCAATGAGCTTGCCTACCTCAGTTGAACCCGTGAAACTGATCTTGCGCACAATCGGATTCACCAATATTTCTTCGCCAACATTGACCGGGTCAGAAGTCGTCACCAGGTTCACCACGCCAGCAGGAACACCGGCTTCTTCAAAAATCTTGATTGTTGCAATGGCACATAACGGTGTCTGCTCAGCAGGCTTGACCACAATCGTGCAACCCGCAGCAAGCGCTGGACCAATCTTGCGCGTCAACATCGAGATCGGGTAATTCCACGGCGTAATCGCAGCGGCAACACCCACGGGCTGCGAAATCACCATAAACCGATGATCCGCGCGAGACGAAGGAATGGTCTGCCCATAAACCCGCTTAGCTTCTTCAGCGAACCACGACAAGAAATCAGCCGCATACGTGACTTCAGTGCGCGCCATCCGAATGGGCTTGCCCTGCTCCTTAGTCATCAGCGTGGCAAGTTCGTCTCGCTTGGCATTCATCAGAGCAAACGCCTTCATCAAAATTGCAGCACGCTCATAAGCAGTCTTAGCCGACCAAGCCGGCAAAGCTTCTTTAGCCGCAGCAATGGCTCGGGCCATATCCTCACGGGTGCCATCGGCAGCCTGGCCAAGCACTTCACCCGTAGCAGGATCAGTGGAATCGAAGAAAGCTCCTGACGAGCTTGGGGTCCATTCGCCGCCGATGAAAAGCATCTTCTTTTTTCTCCCTCAGGGTATGGTTCGAGCTGCACTAGTGCGATTAGTCATCTTATTGTGTTATTCAACTACTCGTCAGGCTTCAATTCATTGTCTTGGGGCTAATAAGGCGTATTATTCACCTGAAGCTCGATCCGGGGTGAATTCTAAGAAGGGCTGTGATGACCACGCCAATGCCGCCGCTGAGCGCTGAACCAGTTCACGTGCCAAAGACAGCAGAGGTCGTCGCTCAGGCCATTCGCAATCAGATAGTCCGTGGCGATATCGCTGAAGGCGCGGCCCTGCCAAGCGAAGCAGAACTCATGGTGCACTTCGGTGTTTCCCGACCGTCCTTGCGCGAAGCATTTCGAATCCTCGAATCTGAAAAACTGATTACCGTCCGTCGTGGCTCCCGAGGTGGAGCTCGAGCAACGCGCCCAGACGTTTCCGTGGCAGCTCGTTATCTTGGATTGCTCATGCAATTCGATGGTGTCTTACTCAGTGACGTCTTTGAAGCACGCGCAATGATCGAGCCACTCGCTCTGCGCTTGCTCGCTCGCCGGGACAACCGTCAAGAAGCGGCGGCAGAACTGCTCGCGATTATGGATGAGATCGTTCCAGGAATTGATCCACGTTTACGCGTTGACGTATGGTCGCGTTTTTACGCACACCTATTTCATAGTTGCGGAAATAAAACTCTTGAACTGCTCTATGGGACATTAACTGGTGTCGTACGCAGCGAACTCTCTGACTCCATCTTCCAAGAAGATGAAGGAAGCCAAAGCCCTAACTGGAAGAAAACCATCATCAAAGCGATGACTCTTGTTTCTGAAGGAAAAGGCGATGAAGCCGCAAATTATTGGATGAAGCAGATGCTGCTCATTGAAGCGCGAGTGCAAGAAGCACACCAGCGCCGCACCCTTATCGATGCAACGGTGGCCTTCGCCTAAGCGAAGACCACCGTTTGTTCGTTGCTAAAAGCCCTTGTTTTGATTAGGCCTTTTCAAGATATGGATCTGAGACCCCAGCAAGTCTTGGCATCACCTTCGGCGCTGAACGCCAATCCGGGGTGCCGTCTTCCGGAAGTCCTGCTGGATATCCGTCATGAATTTCAGCCCAGTGTGAGTGATTCAACTGGTGCAGAGTGAAACAGGCCTGAAGCGAGTTGTAGAAGCCCATGTTGTCAACAGTTTGGTTGACCGATTCTTTGATAAGTAGCGCTGCCATTGTTGGGAGCTTTGCAATGCGGCGTGCGTATTCCATCGTGCGCTCAGCAAGTTCATCCGTTGGGAAGATCTTGCTCACCATGCCAAGGTCGAATGCTTCTTGCGCTGTAACTGAATCACCCGTGAGCAACAATTCCTTAGCGCGACGAGGCCCGAACTCCCAAGGGTGACCAAAATATTCAACGCCGCACATACCGAGGCGGGCGCCAACAACATCCGCAAATTTTGCGTTCTCTTCAGCAACGATCAAGTCGCAAGCCCAAATCAACATCAGGCCGGCAGCGAATGTTGTGCCTTGAACCTGAGCGATGGTGATCTTGCGAAGATCTCGCCAGCGACGGGTGTTGTTAAAGAAGTAGTGCCATTCCTGCAGCATGCGGTTTTCGGCACCAACGCGAGTTCCGCCATTGATTTTCCGAGTTGGGTGCTCGCCTGGACCATCTTTTTCGTATTCAGCAAGTGCATCTGCTGAACCGAGATCATGACCTGAGGAGAACAGCGGGCCAACTCCGCCAAGAATCACAACGCGAACCTGATCGTCAGCTTCAGCCTTCATGAAGGCATCATCGAGTTCAACTAGCAAACCACGGTTTTGGGCATTTCGGGTTTCAATGCGGTTCAGCATGATTCGCGCGATTTTGCCGTCGTCAAAGGTTTCGTACGTAACGAACTTGTAGTCGCTCACTCGTGCTCCAGTCGATTTATTTAAATGATGTTTGGTAAGAAAGTTAGAGCAAGCCGGCGGTGAGTGCAATGAGATTCCCGAAATATCGGGCATTTTGTCGGGATTTACAGCAAGTCTGCACGATCCGCGAAGTCGATGAGCAGCCGTGCCAGCTCCCCAGGATCAGAAAGCATCGGGGAATGATCAGTATTAAGCTCCAAGTAGTGCGCGCCTGAAATTCGGGATGCTGCTTGGCGCATCGGTTCTGGGTTTGTAAGTTGATCTTCAGTGCAACCAATCGCAAGGGTAGGCATATCTGGCCACGCCCACACCGGCGAAGGTTCTACGAAACTTTCCCAATACTGACGACGTAATTGAGACGCTGCCCACTGCGCAACATCAGAGGTGCACGTGTTGAACATGAGGTCAATAGCCTCCTGCGCAGGAACTTCGGTGCTTCCATCTTCGTGGCGAATAACTGAAGCCTGATGATAGCGATCCGTGTAAATCTGTGGCGTTTGCTCACGCTGTTGAGCAGCGCTGATATCAAACTCCGGAAAGAGCGCCGCCACCATCACCAACCCGCAGACCTTTGGATGCGACGCAACGAAGGGCGCCAATAAACCCGCCAGCGAATGCCCAACAACGATGACATCGCCATGAGCCTGAGCAAGCGCTTCGAAGGCCAATTCAGCGTCGTCGCCTAGAGATCGACCTGGAAGATTTCCCGGCAGTTCAATTGCCACGGAGGAGTATCCAGCTAAATTCAAGTGTTCTTGCAATGGCGCCCAGCACCAGGCGCCATGCCAAGCGCCATGAATCAAAAGGAAAGACCTCACAAGTGGACCATACCCAAATCAATCAGTGATGATGTACTTATGAAAACGTTTGTTGTAACCGAAATGACCTGCGCAAACTGTGTGCGCCACGTCACCGAAGCCGTCGAAATAGTTGCTGGAGTTGACAGAGTTGTTGTGGATCTGGCTACAGGAACAGTGCAAATCCAAGGCGATCCAGATAGCGCGGCAGTTATTTCAGCAATCGTTGCTGCTGGCTATCAAGCTACAGAGTAACTACGACTTCGCCCGAGGTTGGCGTGTCAGTACTTCTTGCACAAATGAAGCCACTAACAGGCCTTGTCGATTGAATACTTTTCCGCTACTTAAACCTCGGCCGTGATAGACCGACATTGGTTCGGAAGTGAAGAGTAGCCAGTCATTTGCATCGATCGGACGATGGAACCACAGCGCGTGTTCCATCGTGACAACCAAACTTCCTTCGGGAACTGCCACTCCTGGTGCCTGTGCAGTGCCTACCACCATGTAGTCAGAAATAAATGCAACCACCGCAGCATGCAACATCCGATTGTCCGGAAGTTTCACCCGCGGGCGAACCCAAAAAGGATGCACATGCGGAATCCGGTTTCCCGGCCCGCGTTTAGTCAGACCATGAATCGGTCGGATATCGATGGGATCCATCGCAAAGAGCATCGTCTCGTCTGATTCAAGAGAGTCAGGGTCTGGGTAATCGAAATCTTCTTCAGGAGTCCAGTCTGGACCAGCTTCACCTGCGTGGAATGAGGCCTGCATCAACAAGGGCGTGAGATCGCCCATCGTGACGGTGATCTGCCGCATGGCAAAGGCCCGGCTATCCCGCAGCACTTCGACATGGAGTCGCAATTCATTCCCTGATTTACCAGCATCAATAAAGTTCGCGTGCAGAGACTGCGGCCACATCTGCGGATTCACCGTCGAACTCGCAGCTTGAAACGCGAAAGCCAGGGTATATCCGCCAAAGAGGTGGCCGTTATCCCCAACGGCGGTAGCGCTGAAGAGAAACTCGCCCAGCGGCGAGATTTTTAATAATTCTTGAAAGTCTTGTTCAGGCACACCCGTGACTTTAGTGGATCACCTTGCCTTCTCGCAGTGGTTCTACTGCGATGCAGTGCCAATGACAACCACTCCAGAACTAAGCCCAACTTTCTTGGCGGCATTCATTGAATGCCCATCACTCTGTGCCCGTCTACTCCAGGGTGATGTTGGGCATTACCCGCTTGAGCCAGCCAGGAAGCCACCAATTTGATCGTCCAAAAAGCGTCATCAGTGATGGAACCAAAATGAGCCGAACGATGAACGCATCAATGATCACCGCTGATGCCAAAGCGATGCCGAAAAGTTTAATTGTTGGGTTCGTTGTCGGAATGAATGACATGAACACACTCGCCATAATCGTCGCCGCGATCACCACGACTCGACCCGAACCAGCCAGGCCTCGGCGAACAGCGGTCCTGTTGTCACCTGTGTGATGCCACTCTTCCTGCATCCGACTCACCAGAAAAACTTGGTAGTCCATGGAAAGTCCAAAGAGAATGGCGAACACCATTACCGGCAAAAAGGGCAGAATCGGGCCTGTGCCATATACACCCAGGACCGAAGCAAACGTGCCGTTTTGGAACACGGCAACGGTAACTCCGAGGGCTCCCGCGAAACTGAGCAAACTCGTAACTGCTGCTGTGAGCGGGATAACCAGTGAATGGAACAACAACATGAGTGCCAAGAATCCCAAGCCAACAACTAAGAGTAAAAACAGCGGTAATTTGCTCTGCAACATCTCGGTGAAGTCGGTCGAAACCGCCTGTACGCCACCTACATAGATCTTCGCTGACGATGCGACTTTGGGTGCCGTCTCATTTCGAATGCGATCCAAGGTTGCAACTGTGGCTTCGGCCTGCGGATCAGACGTGGGTTGCACTACGACAGAAGTGATAGTGCCATCCGAGTTAAATGCGGCCTTACTATCTTTCAGCAGCACAACAAACTTGGAGTTTGGCAAGGTACTTGCAACTCCTGGTGTTGCTTCCAATGCTGACACGACAGTACTGAGTTCGTGGATGTCATATGGCTTCTTCAATTTCACAGCAACGAAGAAAGGCCCAGCATTTCCAGCACCATACCCCTTCGACATAAGTTCAAAACTGTTGCGAAGCAGTGAACCTGGCGGTTGAGTTCCGTTGTCAGGGAAACCCAATTGCAGAGATAGGGCAGGCGCAGCGAGCATCCCGATGAAGACCAAAGACAGCACTGCTGGAATAAGTGGTTTTCGCTGCAGGAGTGCTCCATACTTTGACCACTTACTGTCATTAAGTTCTACCGTTTTTGGATGTCGCGCCCACGGCAGACGCAGCGACATCGCCTTGTGCCCTAAGAGCGAAAGTAATGCTGGCAACATCCAGAGGGCTGAAAGCATCACCATCAATACTGTTGCTGCGGCGGCCACAGCCAAGCCATTGAAGAAAGCAATACCTAAGACGAACATTCCAAGTAGAGCAACGATCACGGTTGAACCGGCAAATAAGACTGCTCTGCCCGCTGTAGATACAGCACGCACTGCAGCTTCTTTAGGCTCCAAATCATCTAATCCCTGGCGATATCTGTTCATAATGAACAGCGCGTAGTCGATACCCACTCCGAGGCCAATCATCATGGCGAGAGTTGGAGCGAAGGAAGCAATGCTCAGGACGTTGCTAAATATGCCGACGAAGAGGATGCCGCCGACGAGCCCCGTAAGGGCAACGACAATTGGCAAACCAGCAGCAATAATGGAGCCAAAAGCGAGCAGCAAAATGACGATGGCGACAAGTAGTCCTACTAGCTCACTGGAATCCGGAGTTGCTCCTGCTGCAGCTAATGCGTTTCCACTCGCTCCCACAGTGAGTGACGAAGAGTTCGCATCTAGCACCAGATTTTGCAAGTGAGTGGCTTCGAACGCGCCCGGGGCAGCGACGTCGAAGGCCACCGTTGCATATGCCACTTTTTTATCTTTAGAAATCGGGCTCGTGGCATCGATCGCGGCCTGGCCAGCTGGAATGTAGACAGCTAGCTCTGCGCCCGCTGCATCAACTGCTTTGTGAAGTTCTGCGACTTCCTTTGGTAGCGCCTTTGCAATCGCTGCCCACTGCGCCGCATCGGCTTTTGCCAGCCACGCTAGAACGGTCGCGATCTTTGCCAGGTCATCGCCGTTGGCGTCAGCGATTGGGTAAAGGGATGGGATGGCTTTCAGAATCTCCCAAAGTTGAGTCGTGGTGATCCCAAGTTTCTTTGCAACTGCCTCAGCAATTGCTGCCGATAAATCACCTGGGACAGGAGCCGGGCACGTGGTTCCATAATTTTTTTCGTACGGACCCACCACACAGGTGACAGCATCCATTTTGGATAGTCGCTCGAGCAACGGATCGATGCGATTCTTGACTGCTGGGTCAGTCGCTAGCCCCTGTTTCGGTGACCAGACCACTTGCATCGTTGCATTGGTTGAAGATGTTCCTGGGAGTTGCTCCAACATCTGTTGGGCAATGGTGGATTGAGCCCCTGGCAAGGCAAAACTGTTGTCGTATGCTGGCTTGAGTAGCGCCGAACCGCCCACAAGCGCAATCAACACTGCTACCCAGGCAACCAAAGCGACCAATGGGTGCCGAATTGCCCAGCGACTCATACTTGCTCCTTTTCACTGATGTATGCGCAGCGTAGGGGAGCTTTCTGCTTAACCTTGATAGTTCAACTACGAATTTGAGCGATGGTCGGTCGATCCCCCAAGATGCATGCGAGTAAATCCCACAGAATCTCTCCTTGAGTCCCCCACACGATCTGGCCTTCCCCGAATGTGAAGAAATGCATCTCAATTGGTAGCCGTCTTGGCTCGGCTTGATCCGGGGTTGTTCCATAGCCATACGGAACCACATTCGAAACGTAATGCGCTTTGGGATCTGCCAAATCTTGCAGCGCGATGATGGCAACTTCAGAAACCTCATGGGGATCCGGAACCAAATTCTCAGCTGAATCAACCACCCCCACGAACACACTGATGGTGTGTCCCATCAACGTGGGGCCACGGGAATCAAGCTGACCAAGGATGCTCGCCTGACTCGCAGGTATGCCTATCTCTTCTTCGAGCTCACGTAGAGCAGCCGCTGATTCATCAACGTCAACTCCTGGATCTATTCGCCCACCTGGAAACACCCAATCGCCTGCATGGTTGCGCATGGTTGTTGGGCGTTTTGTCAAAATAACCGATGCGCTTCCATCAACTTCCACTAATGGAAGGAACAGCGATGAGGGCTTAATGGCCTCTTGCGTATGGAATAAATACAACGGTTCACGGGGCGGCGGCAACTGTGCACAAGCAAGCCTGATCGATTCGATTGTGAAGGCTGGCATGCAAGCAAACTACACGCACACCTTGCTACGCCGCAGTGCATTAGTGCCCGTGACGATGTTCGGTATCAGGGAAGTGTTCATGTTCGTGTTCAATTAATGAGTGTGGGTGAAAATGACTGTGCGACTCGGTTAGATGCAGCCACGTACCCACCGCCATCAGGCCACCTGCCAAAGCAATCTGGATAGTTACAGCCTCACCAAAGAATGCAATGGCCACGATCGCTCCGATGAATGGTGCAACTGAGTAATATGCGCCGGCGCGAGCAGCGCCAACACCGCGAAGTGCAATAACGAACAACACCAAACTCACACCATAAGCAAAAAGACCAAGAACCATGCCGCTAGCGATGATCCGCAATGCTGGGATTTCTTCTCCAAAAACAAAGGCAAGAGCAACGTTCGTGGATCCAGCGATAATGCCCTTCACCATGGCGATCCAGGTGGCATCCACGGAATTAACGTTTCGGGTGAGGTTGTTATCGACTGCCCACAATAGGCACGCAGATAAGACAGCAAGTATGGGCCAGCCGCTGCCAAAGTCAGCAGTGCCAGGCCAACTTAAGACGGCTGCTCCCGCAACAATGCACAACATGCCAAAAGCTACTTTGCGGCCAATATTTTCTCGAAACACCAACCAAGCGATGAGAGCGGTGAACACTGCTTCGGCGTTGAGTAGTAGCGATGCGCCAGTGGCCGGCATATGAGTCAGGCCCACCATCAGGAGGCCGGGAGCAAGAACGCCACCGCAGACAACGGCACCGATAAGCCACCCAAGTTCCTTGCGAACAAGGTGAGCCTTGGGTAGCCGTCTAACTAAACGCCAAATACCTAGACCAATACCTGCGCCAAGATAAAGCAAACCAGCGAACATAAGCGGGCCGGTATCGGAGAGAAAAGCTTTCGCAATTGGGGTGCCTGCACCAAAAAGTGCGGCGGCTCCTAGCGCTGCCAGAACTCCGGAGTTACGCAGCGCTGATGCCATGGGTGATTGTTTCGTTAGACCGCAGCCATGTCTACGAAGCGTGAGTAATGACCCTGGAAAGCAACGGTGACTGTGGCTGTTGGTCCGTTGCGATGCTTTGCCACGATGAAATCAGCTTCACCGGCGCGTGGTGATTCACGTTCATACGCATCTTCACGACTCAACAAGATCACCATGTCGGCATCCTGCTCAAGAGAACCCGACTCGCGTAGATCCGACAGCATCGGCTTTTTATCTGTGCGCTGTTCAGGACCACGATTGAGCTGGCTAATAGCGATGACTGGCACTTCAAGTTCTTTAGCCAGCAACTTCAATGAGCGAGAGAATTCGGAAACCTCTTGCTGACGGCTCTCAACTTTCTTACCTGAAGTCATCAGCTGGAGGTAGTCGACGACGACGAGTCGCAAATCATGGCGTTGCTTTAGGCGACGGCACTTGGCACGGATCTCCATCAATGTCATGTTTGGTGAGTCATCAATGAACAGCGGCGCCTCACTTACGGTGCCCATCTTTGCTGCGAGTTTCGCCCAGTCGCCATCACTCATAGTTCCAGCGCGCATGTGGTGCAGGGGAACTTGTGCTTCTGCCGAAAGCAAACGCATCACAATTTCGTTGCGACTCATTTCTAGGGAAAAAATACACGAGGTGAGCCCGTGCTTGATGGATGCCGCTCGACAAATATCCAACCCAAACGTGGATTTACCGATGGCAGGACGTGCAGCGAGAATAATTAACTGACCTGGGTGCAAACCATTGGTGAGCGAATCAAGATCTGTGAAGCCCGTTGGTACGCCGATCATTTCGCCACCGCGATTTGAGATCGCTTCAATCTCGTTCAACGCATCACCCATGATGTCGCGTAGCGGTGCGTAATCTTCGCTCGTGCGACGCTCGGTGACTTCGTAAACCTCAGCCTGCGCCCGATCCACCATGTCGTCGACATCGCCGGTACCGGAATAGCCCATATGCACAATGCGGGTGCCGGCTTCAACTAGGCGGCGCAAGATGGCCTGCTCGCGCACAATGCGTCCGTAGTAGGAAGCATTTGCAGCTGTCTGCACCATCGAGACAACCGTGTGTAGGTAGGCCGCTCCGCCAATGCGAGCAAGATCGCCCTGCTTGGTGAGTTCCGCAGCAACCGTGACAGCGTCAGCAGGTTCACCGCGGCCATAAAGATCCAGGATGACGCCAAAAATACTTTGATGAGCTGGCCGATAGAAGTCACTTTCCTTTACTGCTTCCACCACATCAGCAATGGCATCCTTGGAAAGCAGCATGGCCCCAATAACCGACTGCTCAGCAGCAATATCTTGCGGTGGAGTGCGATCATTCTGTGATGAAACAGGTAATTCTGTAACGCTCACCGCTGCTCCCCTTCTGTTTAAAGCCGTTCTACCCCAAGGGTGTGACTCACCGTAGAAAACCTGGGCCTCCCTGTCCATTTTCCCTGTGGACGAACCTGTGGACAATCTGGGGGACACACCGGCATTTCTTGGTGATGGTCTGGGGATGACTTGGGGATAACAAAATAATTTTCCCCACGATTCCCTCACAAATAGGGGAAAATCGCCTCGGGAATGCTGTGGATAAAAAATAGTTACTGTCGTGGGGGGTTACGCTCCCCGCGTGTCGCAATTTCGAATCACCCTTGTCTGCCTCGGCAACATCTGTCGCTCTCCGATCGGGGAGGCTGTGCTGCGTGATCGGATCAACAAAGCTGGCCTGGAATCCTTAGTACTCGTTGATTCGGCTGGCACCGGTGACTGGCATATCGGCTACCCGGCCGACCCACGAGCTGCGGCGACCATCACCCAATACGGCTACACACTTGACCATCAGGCTCGTCAAATTAATTCCACTTGGTTTGGAGCAATAGATCTCGTCTTAGCAATGGACACCGAGAACTATAAAAACTTGCAGGTCATGCTCGATGAGGCTGGAGCTCCTGCCACCGAACTGCGAATGTTTCGATCCTTTGATCCTGCTCTTGCTCATCTCCTAGAGCCAAGCAGTGACCTCGATGTGCCAGATCCTTATTACGGTGGCGAAGAAAGTTTTGTATTGGTTTTGAAAATGATTGAAGATGCTGCGGATGGACTTGTTGCTTACTTGCGACAGCAGATTAGCTAATACGCGGGCTGTACATAGTTCTGGGGCCCAACCAAATGGCCGGGCCCCAGAACTATGAAATTGAATTTACGCTGTAGCTGGTCCTTCGCCAAATGAGTTTGGTCCCTGGCTTTCCAACAACCAAAAGATGAATAGCACAAGGCTTCCGCAAGGCACGAGAGCAAGTAGTAGTAACCAGCCGGAAGTTCCACGGTCATGCAATCTGCGGCAGGCAACTGCGATGTTAGGAATCAACAAAGCAAGACTGATGAGGCCGGATAAAACAAGCACGATAACGCCGAAAATACCAAGAGCACCAAGGGTGGTGGTGGTCATTCCATCCATGTCAACTGCTGAAGTAGTACCCACTGCCATGAGTACTGAACCTATGATCGCTGGCACACCGGCGACGAGAACATTGAAGAGGTAGAAGTACCAGAACTCTGAACGACTCGCACGTCCATTGAACTTTGCGTAATTCTTGAAGCAATATGCAATCGCCTGGCTAAAACTCATATCTCAAATACCAATCCGTGAAAGAAGTTAAACGGTTTCTGATCCGTAAGCGTTTGGACCCGAAACGGTAGCCTTTGCCCAGAACACAATGAGAACGATCAGACCCACACATGGAATGAGAATCAGCAACTGGAGCCAGCCCGACTTACCTGTGTCATGTAGTCGTCGTGAACCTACAGCGAGCTGCGGAAGCAGAACTGCTAAGCCCCAGATTGCACTCAAGACAGTCGTTCCAAAAATTCCTTGGTCTGCCAATGAAAGCATCAAACTGATAATGTTGGTGAAGAGCAAGAAATACCAAAACTGTGATCTGCTGGCACGGCCATTGAAGTTTACATAGTTGTTAAAGCAGTACTTGATGGAATCTGCGAACGTCATCTGGAGCCTCCCGAACTAATAGTTGAGGACGACACTAGTGATCACTTGCCTTGTTTGCATGCATACATGACAAAATAATGAAGGCAGGCTTCCCGCAAGGGAAACCTGCCAACATGTGAAGAGTTCGGCTTTAGCCTGCAACTACCTCAAAGTGGAGCTTTGCGGTTACGCCTTCATGAACAACGACTGTCGCGTTGTACTTGCCAACGGTCTTGACGTGCTCAGCGATGGTGACCTTGCGCTTATCAACGAGTGGACCGCCGGCTGCCTTCACTGCATCAGCAAGATCGCTGGCTGTGATGGAACCAAAGAGGCGCCCGGTGTCGCCAGCCTTGGCTTCAAGGGTGACCTTGAGAGCTTCGATTGCTTGCTTCACTTCGTTTGCATGAGCAGTGTCACGAATCTCGCGAACCTTGCGGGCGCGCTTGATTTGAGTGACCTGCTTTTCGCCACCGCGGGTCCAGGCAATGCCTAGGCTGCGGGGCATCAGGAAGTTACGTGCGTAACCATCCTTGACTGTGACGATGTCGCCAGCGATGCCAAGTCCTGAAACTTCTTGAGTCAAAATCAGCTTCATGATGATTCCTTAGCGTGCTGTTGATGTGTAGGGAAGGAGTGCCACTTCGCGGGCGTTCTTCACTGCATTAGCGATATCGCGCTGATGCTGAGTGCAGTTGCCTGTGACGCGACGAGCGCGGATCTTCCCGCGGTCTGAGATGAACTTACGAAGCAAGTTCGTGTCTTTGTAATCAATGCCTTTGATTTCGCCTCGGCAAAAAACGCAATCCTTGCGCTTTGGAAGCTTGTCGTCCTTGCCGCGTGCAGGTGCGCGCTTTTTGTCACGATCGTTATCGCGTGGTGCCATGTCTACTTACTCCTGTGAAGTCAGATGTTGCTGGATTAGAAAGGTGGCTCGTCGAACGAAGCGCCGCCTGAAGGACCACTGGCCCATGGATCGTCTGTCGGTGCACCGGCGCCGGCATTGCTGCCGCCTTCGAATCCACCTTGACGCTGAACGCGATTTACCTTGGCTGTTGCGTAGCGAAGTGCTGGGCCGACATCGTCGACTTCAACTTCCATCACCTGACGCTTTTCACCTTCACGCGTTTCATATGAGCGCTGCTTCAACCGGCCTGAAACGATGACGCGAGTTCCTTTTGTAAGAGACTCTGCAACGTTCTCGGCGTATTGACGCCACACACTGCAACGCATGAAAACGGTCTCGCCGTCTTTCCATTCGTTGGTCGTGCGATCGAGGACACGCGAACTAGAAGCGACAGTGAACGAAGCCACCGCTGCACCACTTGGCGTGAAACGCAGTTCTGGATCATTAGTCAAGTTGCCAATGACTGTTACTGCGACATCCCCGGCGGCCATTACTTAACGATCTCTGGGCGCAGAACCTTGGTGCGCATCACTGCTTCGTTCAGCGAAAGCTGACGATCAAGTTCTGCAACAGAAGCTGGAGTGGCGTTCATCTCCAACACGGCATAAATGCCGTCTGCCTTCTTATTGATTTCGTAAGCCATGCGACGACGGCCCCAAATATCAACCTTGGTGACTTCGCCACCATCAGCACGGACAACGTTCAGGAACGTTTCCAAGCTGGGAGCGACGGTTTTTTCTTCTAGATCTGGATCGAGAATTACCATGACCTCGTAATGACGCATAAGAAACCCACCTCCTTTGGACTCAATCGGCCGAGGACGTTCCCCGACAGGAGGGTTCTTGCGT
>CAFBMC010000017.1_pt1 | contig 22400 bp, 18 predicted proteins | sample 7268441 | NCBI WGS metagenome assembly CAFBMC01 (sample SAMEA6814051, study PRJEB35770) | freshwater metagenome | biome: Freshwater; feature: Freshwater reservoir; material: water | place: Czech Republic | collected 2017-05-23 | depth 30m m | reverse complement strand
AGGTCGCGGACTAGCGCGCAGACTCGCAATGTCGGGTCTAAAAGTTGCTATCGGTTCACGCGATGCAGTGCGCGCACAAGGCATTGCTAATGACATTGGATTCGGTGTTGAGGGCCTAACAAACGAAGATTGTGCAAAAAATGCCGATGTTGTAATTGTTGCAGTGCCCTGGGAAGGCCATGCGGCACTTTTACAGGGCTTAAAAGCCCAATTGGTAGGAAAAATTGTCGTCGACTGCGTAAATCCTCTTGGATTCGATAAGCAGGGCGCCTACGGACTGCCAGTTGAAGAAGGATCTGCCGCAGAACAAGCCGCTTCAATTCTTCAAGAAAGTCACGTTGTTGGCGCGTTCCACCATATTTCTGCAGTATTGCTGCTTGACGAAACTGTCGAAACAATTGAGACCGATGTGCTGGTTGTCGGTGATGATCGCAACGCAACAGACACAGTTCAAGCTCTTGCATCACGCATTCCAGGGATACGCGGAGTCTTTGCCGGCCGTCTTCGCAATTGCGGACAAATTGAAACCTTCACCGCAAATTTAATTTCGATAAATCGTCGCTACAAAGCCCACTCGGGAATTCGAGTAACGGATATTTAGCAGCGAAATTATTCGTAGCTCTGCTCTTGGGTGGGGTAAGTGCCGTTCGAAACGTCTTCGGTCCATGCCCGAACAGCATCGGACATGACCGATCGAAGATCCGCATAACGGCGGACAAATTTAGGTGCGGGGTCAGGGGTTAGGCCAAGCAAGTCCTGCCAAACGATCACTTGCGCATCGGTGCCGGGACCGGCGCCGATGCCAATCGTGGGAATAGTCAAGACTTCACTGACTTTGGCCGCCAAAGTGCTGGGAACAACTTCAAGCACTAAACCGCAGGCGCCAGCGGACTCCATCGCTTTGGCATCGCGGATGAGAAGTTCCCCTTGCTCGCCACGACCTTGCACTCGATACCCGCCGAGCAGGTTCACTGATTGCGGTGTCAGGCCAAGATGACCAATAACTGGGATTCCTGAGTTTGCGAGCAACTCGATCTGCGGCAGTACTGCTGCGCCACCTTCGAGTTTCACTGCGTGGGCACCGCCTTCTTTCATGAAACGAACTGCAGTCTCGAGTGCCTGAGCAGGGGAACCTTGATAGGAGCCAAACGGCATATCGGCGATCACTAAAGCTTGTTTGGTTCCACGGATGACACCTTGAACAAGTGAGATGAGTTCATCTACCGTGACCGGAAGCGTGGTGCTGTGCCCAAAGACAACAGAAGCTGCTGAATCGCCAACTAGTAGTGCTGGAACCCCAGCTGCCTCAAAGATGCCGGCTGTTAACGCGTCGTAGGCTGTGATCATGGACCAACGCTCGTGACGATCGGTTGCGAGCTGTAAGTCGCGCATAGTGAAGCGCCTATTGCCAGCGCAGCCGTAGAGGGTGTTTGGTGCAGCATCCATCAGGATCTCCTATCTCGAGGCTGCGGTCGCAGTCCCCGGACAGATAAATCATGGCACAGATCATGCCAATTGCGTATCCCTACTCTGGGGCTTCAGTCCCAGGCTTATGAAGCATTCGTACCAGCTTCGCAGTACACCACCACAATTTCACTTGTCATCGTGGTGATCTCAGCCCCACTCGTTGGTTTGGGGCTACCAATGATCACGCGGGCACCCCGCACGCTGCGCCGTCAGGTCCACCAATTGATGCCACTGACGCATTGATCAAACAAGAAGGGTTAAGGCTTACCTTCACGCCAGGCGTTGGTGATGGGAAGGCGGCGATCGCGTCCAAAGGCCCGCAAGGAAATTTTTGTGCCAGGGGCTGATTGGCGGCGCTTGTATTCAGATCCATCAGTCAATCGCGTGATGCGAGCAACCATGGCCGGGTCAAACCCAGTCGAAATCAGTTGTTCGGCACCATGGTCAGAACCGACGTAACCGTCAAGGAGGGCATCAAGCACGGGGTAGTCCGGCAACGAGTCTGAGTCCATCTGGTCGGGGCGCAGTTCGGCGCTTGGTGGCTTCTCGATGCTGCTCGGCGGGATCGGTGGGATTTTTCCTTGTGTCAGCGCATGCTCGTTGCGCCAACGTGAAAGATCCCAGACCAACATCTTGGGAACGTCTTTCAATGGTGCGAAACCGCCGACACTGTCGCCGTACAACGTTGAGTAACCCACCGAGAGTTCACTCTTGTTCCCAGTGGTGAGCACCAGGTGCCCTTCTTGATTTGAGATTCCCATCAAGGTGGTGCCACGAACTCGAGCCTGCAGGTTTTCTTCTGCAAGCCCAGTCAGCTGCATGGATTCCATAAAGGCATCGACCATCGGTGCGATTGGAACAGTGCGTAAGTGCAATCCGGTGCGTTGCGCTAAATCGGCAGCGTCATCCTTTGAATGCTCAGAGGAGTAGACACTCGGCATGGACACGCCGAAGACTCGATCAGCGCCGATGGCATCACATGCGATGGCAGCGACAAGTGCTGAGTCAATTCCGCCACTGAGTCCAAGCAGCACACTCGAGAAGTGGTTCTTGTTTACATAGTCGCCAAGCCCCAATACGAGGGCGCGATAGATCTCTTCAAATGGTGGAAGTCGCTCGGCAATGGTTCCCAAGATTGTTGGAGCCTGTGAACTCAGCAGTCCTGAGAGTTGAGAGACGTCATCTGGCACTTGAGTTTCGGGTAGATCAAGATCAACAACGAGAAGTTCTTCTTGGAATTGTGAGCCGCGGGCGATGAGGACACCTTTTGGATCCACGACCATCGAGTCACCGTCAAAGACCAGTTCGTCTTGGCCCCCAACGAGGTTCACGTAGGCAACGGCGCAGCCAATTTCTTTTGCGCGATCTCGGCAAAGATTTTTTCGCACGTCATTCTTGTCTCGTTCATAGGGAGAGGCATTCATGACAAGAAGAAGGGAACTCCCCACTTCTTGTGCCCACTGAACGGGCCCGCCGCTTTGCCAGATGTCTTCGCAGATGGCCAAGGTGATCGTCGTGCCATCAATGCGCAAATGCGTGGGAGTGTCACCTGAAACGAAATATCTGGCTTCGTCAAAAACACCGTAGTTAGGTAAGTGATGCTTGACGTAGCGCGCAATAGTGCGGCCTTGATGCAAAACTGCCACTGCGTTCACAGGTGAGGTGGCCTCCAGATGCGAAGCACCAACTTCGATGCAATCTAGGTAGCCAACAACAGTCACAAGTTCACCAAGACCGTTACTGAGGAGATCCCCAGCCAGTCGGTCGATTGCAGCGATTGAGGCATTTTGAAACGAGGGGCGCAGCGCGAGATCTTCGACCGGGTATCCCGTGAGAAACATTTCAGGGAATGCCACAAGTCGGGCACCAGCTTTTTGCGCTTGGGAGGCCAAATCTAGGATTCGGGCGGCATTTCCCGGCAGGTCGCCAACCGTGGCATTGGCTTGAGCCAGGGCTAGTCGCAAAGTGGGCATTGGTCGAGGGTACCGACTAGTCGATTGAGAAGGGCACGACATACGGATGTAACACGAATTGAGCCAAGATTGGCCCACGTAGAGTGGTGAGTGGCCCTGATGTGCCCGAGGAAAGCGAGACCTGATGGACAAGCAAGCCGAATTTGTGCTCCGCACAATTGAGGAACGCGACATCCGTTTCGTGCGATTGTGGTTCACCGATGTGCTCGGAACCTTGAAGTCTGTGGCGATCGCTCCTGCCGAACTTGAAGGTGCTTTCGCTGAAGGCATCGGCTTTGATGGGTCAGCCATTGAAGGATTCACTCGCGTCTACGAATCCGACATGATCGCGAAACCGGATCCAGCCACGTTTTCAATGTTGCCTTGGCGAAGTGAAGGACCCGGCGCTGCACGTCTGTTTTGTGACATCTTGATGCCAGACGGCACACCTTCGCAGGCAGATCCTCGTTTTGTTTTGAAGCGAACTCTCACCAAAGCAGCTGAGATGGGTTACACGTTCTATACGCATCCAGAAGTTGAATTCTATTTATTAGAAAACCGCCCACGTGCAGGTGAGCTCCCAATGGCAGCCGACCAATATGGCTACTTCGATAACACTCCGCATGGCCCGTCAGCAGACTTCCGTCGTGAAGCCATCATGATGTTAGAGGCCATGGGGATCTCGGTTGAGTTTTCTCATCACGAAGCTGGACCTGGCCAGCAAGAGATTGATTTGCGATATGCAGATGCACTCACCACCGCAGATAATTTGATGACCTTTCGTTTGGTGTGTCAGGAAGTTGCGCTAGAGCAGGGCATGTACGCATCGTTTATGCCAAAGCCGTTCACTCAACACCCGGGTTCAGGCATGCACACGCACGTATCGCTATTCGAAGGTGATCGCAATGCTTTCTACGAGGCCGGCGCGCCTCTGCAACTTTCAAAGATTGGGCGATCCTTTATCGCAGGATTGTTGATGCACGCTCCAGAAATCACCGCAGTCACAAACCAGTGGGTGAACTCATATAAGCGTTTACTTGGTGGAGCAGAAGCGCCGGCCTGGGTGTGTTGGGGACATAACAACAGTTCTGCACTTGTGCGCGTTCCCATGTATAAGCCAGATAAAGGTAATAGCACCCGCATCGAATTGCGTTCACCAGATAGCGCAACCAACCCCTATTTGGCATTCGCATTGATCTTGGCGGCGGGGCTCAAAGGAATTGAGCAGGGCTACGAGCTACCGCCAGGTGCGGAGGAAGATGTTTGGGCGCTGACGGAAACTGAGCGACGCGCGCTGGGAATGAAGCCCCTGCCAACAAGTCTGGGTCAGGCACTGGATGTCATGGAACGTTCCGAGTTGGTTGCGGAGACGCTCGGTGAGCACGTCTTTGATTTCTTCTTGCGAAACAAGCAAGCTGAATGGGATGACTATCGCGGGCAGGTAAGTCAGTGGGAGCTAGACAGGTACTTGCCTCGACTGTGACCCGTGACGCTCTGAGTCCTTGTCAATTGCTTCATCAGACCCTGCGGCCCATCGGATAGGCAGCAAGAAATTGGAAGCTATCCCTCTTATAGGAATGCAGGAAGCGATCACACGGTCCACCGATATCTGGATCAAGCCGGTGACATATCGCTGCGCCACCTCGAGTGTGGGAAAAGTAAAAACCAGCGGACCAATACTGGTTCATGTCCAACACCATTGCACGCTGCGCTCCAGCAGCAACCAGGGTGTCGGCCAGACTTTGCGCTGACAACGCCTGCCCAATGACGTACACGATGCTGCCATCTGTGCGTTGACCTATGCCAGCTCGCCATGCCAAGTTCTCTTTGTCGGTGGTTGCTCCCCAAGCAGTGCTGTAGGCCGGGTTGTTTACCAGTGATTTACCGCGATCCACAATCAAGTCGAGATTCTGCCTGACAGCCAAGATCTCGGAGTTCATTTGGAAATCGCGTCCCCATCGACCAATTTCTAAATGCCCATCTCGGAAAAATACAGCCGATGCACGGTGAGTTTCCACAGGTTTCACGACTGTTCCGTCGTAGACGTAGCCGCCGCGAGCATCCTCTAGGCGAAATGCGCCATTGGTGTTAGCCAACAGCAGCGGCACCAACTCTGCTGGAAGTGAGCCGCCAAACTGGTTTGGCCCACCCTTGGGTTCCTCGTATCCGGGAACGAACATCGTTGTGGTGAGTTTGGTATCGATCCACATCGCGGTGGCGTAATAGGACGTGTGAATGTTGTCGGTTCGGATACGCGTGACATAGATAGCAGGCGAGCCAGCGACGTAATTTCCGACGGGCTGCCAGATACCTTCCATCGGCTCTGGCGCTGATGCTGGGGAAACCAGCGCGCTCGGTGGATCCAAATGCGCTACAACCCCATCCGGTGGCAAGGCTTGAGTTGTCGGTTTGGGGATAGGTGCGAATGAAAAATCAGGCGTCGCTTGCGGTACAGGTGAGGAATCTGGAATTGCCGGGGATTCGGGTGGTATGGGAATGAGGGAACGCTGAGGGGTCGCCGTGGTCACTACAGCGCTGCCGTCATCTTCTATTTGAGCAGACACAACCGGCGCGCCACCAACAGCGGCTGTATTGATATGCGTGTAATAGAAATCTTCGAGCTTGGCAACCACAGGGCCCAAGCTGTGATCGCGCATCCAAGTGGCGACCACTACCTGGAGTGGCTCACCTGGACTTTCTTTTGATGCCTGATAAACCGACCAGCCAAAATATCCCAAGGCAACGAGAACACAGAGAGTTACACCTTGCAGAATTCGCTTGATAATCCCAAACATGTGAGAGTCGGTACTTATCGTTACTCGCGAGCCAACGACGTGCCGCTCATATCTGCATACCGAGGTCCTGAAACCAGTCCAGCGATCGGTTCTAAGGCATCAAGCTGGGCTTGTGTCAGCACAATCTGCGTAGCAGCCGCATTTTCGAAAAGTCGTGAGCGTTTCCTGGTGCCAGGGATAGGTACAACCGTGAGGTTGTGAACCTGCGCCTGCTGATGAACCCAAGCCAAGGCAATTTGGCCAAGAGTTGCATCGTGAGCCCCGGCAATTCTACGGATGGCATCAAGGAGTTCGAAGTTGGATTTTGCGTTGTCCCCGCTGAAGCGAGGGTGAAACTGGCGAAAATCATTAGCGCCGAAGTTTGTGAGCTCGCCCGTTAAGAAACCACGCCCAAGCGGGGAGTAGGCAACAAGTGCCGTGCCGAGTTCCCGCGCTGCGGGGACCGTGCTTATTTCAACGTCTCTGCTGAAGATTGACCATTCGCTTTGTACGGCACTGATGTGGTGGATGGCATCAGCTTCACGAAGCTCTGCTCCCGTGACCTCGCTCAAGCCCAAGTAGCGCACTTTGCCAGCGGCGACTAATTCGCTCATTGCGCCAACTGAATCTGCGAGAGGAACATCGCTAGCCCGTCGATGCATGTAATACACGTCAATCACCTCAATGTTGAGGCGTTTCAAACTGGCATCGCACGCTTGACGAATATACGCGGGATCATTTGAAACAGGGCCACGTTCCGTTGCTGTGCGTTGGATCCCGAACTTCGTTGCGATCACCACATCTTCGCGATGTTTGTTGATGAACGGAGCTAAGAACTCTTCGTTGGCACCAATGCCATACATGTCTGCGGTGTCCAAGAAATTGAGTCCAATTTCCCTAGTCGCTTCAAGTGTGTCGAGCGCTGCAGCTTGATCCGTGTCACCGTAGAACTCACTCATACCCATGCAGCCAAGGCCTTGAACGCTCACCTTTGGACCATCAGTTCCAAGCAGGACTGTGTTCAAGTTCATTAAAACTCCTTCACCTTGACGTCGAGCAAAGCGTAGTGAAGTTCTATGCAAGCCAGGTGAGCCACTCCACACGGGGTAATGCGTCCTTCGTGGGGGGCTGGACCCCGTCTCCTAGTGAGAATTGTGTGACGTACTGGCCCAGTTGGTGTCAGGCCGCCCTCGCCCAGTACCGTGCCGCAATGAGCGTTGAATTACCAGGTGAAGTGGCAAGTTTGGGTCGTCGAGCCGGGGCTCTCGTGATTGATTGGCTCGCATGCCTTCTCGTGGCAAAGTTACTGGCGCCCGCCTTGGAATTAGGGGAGGCCCCATTCCTTCCGCTGGCAATCTTCTTCTTGGAAGTCACTTTGCTCACTTGGTTCGTTGCGGCGAGCTTTGGGCAGCGGCTATTTCGCATTGAAGTAATAGGCATCGATGGTCAGCGCTTAATGCTGTGGCGAATTATCGTGCGCACAGCATTAATTTGTTTAGTAATTCCTGCAGTGGTCTTTGACTCTGATGGCCGAGGACTACATGACCGCGCTATTGGCAGCGTGGCTATTTTGCGAAAGCGCTCGAACTAAGCGCCGCGTTGTCGACGCACTGAACGCGAGCTTGTCGGCATTGGTCCCTTGGGGATCGGCATGCCACCTCCAACGGCGCTCACGGCATCTAGGCGGCGACGCATTTCGGTGATTTCGCTGCCACGAAGGTTGCGAGGCAGCTTGTTTAGTGCACGCTGCAACTTGGCCAACGTGATTTGACCTTCTTCGTTGCCAATCTGGATCTCATAAATTGGCACATCAGGAACCCAGCGGGCAGTTTTTTTGCGTTCGGCAGCCAGCATCGGCACGACGCGGCTACTCGCACCTTCCGAGATCAAGATGACCCCGGGCTTACCGACGACGCGGCTAATGAGGTCTTGGTTCTTATTGACCGCAACTCCCGGCGTGGTTTGCCAACCGCCGCGCATCTGCTGGGCAACTGCTGCCGCTGCTCCAGGCTGGCCTTCAATCTGCGAGTAGGCAGCAGACATTGCTCTGCGGCTAAACCAATAGACGGAGGCAACGAGCCCGGCAGGGATCGCAATCAAGATTGCAGTGAGAAGGTTGATGAAAATTGCAACAGGGACACCAACGACAACGGCGCCAGCGAGGAAGAATCCAAGGATCTCCAGGCCCAGAAGGCGATGTACCTTCTGGGTCATGCCCCAGTTCTGGGCAATCGTTGACAGCGACTTACGCATACGCTTAAACATGTTGTTCCTTCATCGCTGGCGGACTAGCTAATTTGAAAAGTTCCTGCGGCGTTAACTTTCAAGATGAATACGGGAACGTTGGTCCGGTTCCCCGTCTTGGGATCAATTGTGATAGCGCCAGTTTGGCCAGACACATTCTTAACTGACTTCAACTTTGCCAGGACTGGTGTGATCTTGGTTGAGCCGGCGCCACGAATTGCGCTGGCAAGGAGGTTTGTTGAATCATAAGTGAAGACGCCCCACACTCCTGGCTCAGTCTTGAATGCCTTTGTGAACTCAACGACAAAGCGCTTTGCAGTGGGAAGTTGGGCAGCGGCAGGTACACCGCTGAACTTGCAACGCTGTGCGTTAACCACACCAGCACCGGTGACAAAAGCGGGATCAACGTTGGCGAGTCCCATGAAGCATTGTGCTGTGGTGTTAGCCGTGGCAAGAGCCGTAGCGATCTTTGCACCTTCAGGGAAGTACGTGCTGACGTAGACAAGATCAGGAGAAGTGGCTAATGCTGTTTTCACTGGTGTTGCGTAATCTGCTTGGCCTTCAGTGATAGGCGTTGTAGTCACAGTTATTCCGGCGGCAGTGAGTGCAGCTTGAGTGCGATCCGCCATGCCTTTTGTGTAGTCAGAAGGATCAACGAGCATCGCGACTTTCTTGACCTTTTGGCCAGTGATGTAAGCGACCTCAACTGGAGAAATCTGGCTGTTCTTCGGCTGGATGGTTACACCCATGCCAGTGGTCTGATCGGTTGAAGTCATTTGCACCGGCGTGATGCCTGCAGCGATGTACTTCGGAAGGTTGATGAGACCAACGGATGAGTTGTATGGCCCGACGACGGCAACCGCGCCTGCCTTTTGAGCAGCGGTCACCATGCTAAGTGCCAATGCTGGGTCGGCCTTGTCATCAAGTTTGATCAGGGTGATTTTGCGACCCTTGACGCCACCTGTTGCATTTATTTGATCAACAGCAAGCTGCACGCCGCGTGCCATATCGATGCCATTGGAAGCCTGGGCTCCGGTAAGTGGCGCTTCAACGGCAATCACGAGTGGAGCTGGACCGGCTTGAGCCCCCGAGATGGCGAAAGTCGAGATGCCAGCACTGAGCGTCATGACGCCAGCAAGGGTCGATAAAGTCATGTGAGAATCGTAATAGCCCAGGATTACGAGGCGACGCGGGGCTAGCGGGCGGCCATGGCCTGTTCATAGAGGCGCCCAGCCCGGTAGCTGGAGCGAACAAGCGGTCCGCTGAGTACGCCGGCAAACCCGATCTCGGTCGCGGTGGCAGCTAAAGCCACAAATTCGTCGGGATGAACCCAGCGTTCAACTGGATGATGCCGATTCGTGGGGCGAAGGTACTGAGTGATGGTGATTAATTCACATCCGGCATCAAAGAGATCCTGCAGGGCCTGCTCAACCTCAACTATTTCTTCACCCATACCAAGAATCAGGTTGCTCTTCGTCACCATATTCGCGGCGCGAGCCTGTGAGATGACATCCAAACTCCGGTCGTAATCAAAGGCCGGACGAATGCGTTTGAAAATGCGAGGCACGGTCTCCAAGTTATGCGCAAGAACTTCAGGGTTAGCCGCAAACACCTCTGCGAGCAGTTCAGGCTTGCCGCTGAAATCAGGAATCAACACTTCAACTTTTGTCGTCGGATTCAGTTCGCGGATCTTTCGGATCGTCTCAGCCCACAACCAAGCACCTTCATCGTCAAGATCATCGCGCGTCACGCCAGTGACAGTCGCGTAGCGCAGTTGCATGGTTTGGACAGATTCGGCAACGCGTCGCGGCTCATCACGATCCAGAGGGCCAGGCTTGCCGGTATCAATCTGACAAAAGTCGCACCTGCGCGTGCATTGCTCGCCACCGATTAAGAAGGTTGCTTCACGGTCTTCCCAGCATTCGTAAATATTTGGGCAACCGGCTTCTTGACAGACTGTGTGCAAGCCTTCTGACTTCACAAGCTCACGGATTTGCAGATACTCCGGCCCGGTCCGCAACTTTGTGCGAATCCAACTCGGCTTACGTTCAATTGGTGTTTGGGCATTGCGTGCTTCGATACGAAGCATGCGTTTGCCTTCAGGGTTCACGCCACCGTAAATGGAATCAACGCTCATGCGATCTCCTCCGGTTGCACCATGTGAATGTTTCTTTCGATGTAGGGAACGACTTCTAGAACACTGACATCGCGTCCTAGTTCCTGACTGAGTGAAGTCACTTCGGCATCTTTAATTCCGCAAGGAACGATTCGATCAAACCAAGTCATGTCGCAATTGCAATTCAGTGCGAAGCCATGCATCGTCACGCCTTCTGCAACGCGCACACCAATAGCTGCAATTTTTCTTTCAGGTCCGCGATCGTCAGCATTAACCCACACGCCACTGCGTCCTTTTATTTGCGCGGTTTGAACACCGAGATCGGCACAAATAACTATCAACATTTTTTCTAGTCGCCGAACATGTGCAATGACATCAAGGCGGCCAACGAGTTTCACAATTGGGTAGCCAACTATCTGTCCTGGTCCGTGCCACGTAATTTTTCCACCGCGGTCTACGTCAACCACCGGAGTGCCATCAAATGGACGTTCGAAAACTTCGGTACGACGTCCGGCGGTGTATACCGATTGGTGTTCAAGTAATAAGACTGTGTCGGGGCGGGAACCTGCTACAACGCCTGCATGAATCTCTCGCTGCAATTCCCAGGTGGGAACGTAGTCAACTGCTTCAGCACCGAAACCTAGGCGTTGAACGTGCAATTGTGTTGTTTCCACATTGCTCATCGTAAGTCAAGCAATTCCAGCGCTCGCTGTGCGGTCCGACGACCGCTCACCATTGCTCCCTGGATTGAACCGCTATCGCGATGGTCGCCGGCTACGAGAGTGTGACCAAATTCAATTGGTGACTGGATCTGAAACGGGGGCTGCATTGCAGGCAGGGCATATTTGATGGGATACACGCCGACTTCTTGCCAACCCTGAGTAGCTACCCCGTAAAGCCGAGCTAGATGGTCTCTGACGCCTTGTGCGGCACCTGTTGAAGTGTCTAGACCAAGAGTCGAAGAAGAGACGAGAACTTGCCCTGGATTGGCGTAGGAAGCAACTGCTGACGTTAGGACAACGGTGTTGATCACTGGCCCATTTTGGTTAGCGTCGACGAGAAGCAGCGAGTCGCCAAAAGCAAGTGCTGCCGGCGCGGTGTCCGCAAGGTGATACCAAGTGGTGACGGAGCGACCGGCCGGTGCGATTACTCCTGGAATCAATGTTTGCGCAGTGAGGGGATCGGTGGCGATGATGACAAGCTTTGTTGAAACTCGACCATCGTCTGTTGTGGTGACTGACTTGTTATTGACTTTGACAACGGCGCAGTTCAATCGCACCGTTCCTGCAGGCAGGGCCTGATGAAGTTGTTCGGGGATTGACTGCATTCCTGCTGATGGCAGCGAGGGGGTTCCGCGCACGAATGAACGCAGCACTAGATCCATGAATCTTCGGGAAGTAAGGAGGTCTGGTTCAAGAAATACGCCAGTGAGAAATGGTCGCACCACTCGATCTAGCAGCAGTGAGTCAATTCCCGCTGCTTCCAAGGCTGCGACAGCAGTGATATCGGGTCGCTGTTCAAGTTCGGAAATAGGTGAGCGAGCCGCCGCGATCGCATATCGAGCAAATTTTGCTTTGGATAAAGGAGACCCTGTGGCTAATCCAAGACTGCCTAAACCAAGCACTAAGTTTTTTCGAGGATCACCGAGTCGAGCCAGTCGGTTTGGTCCAAGTCGAATACCGATACCTGCAGTGAGTGGATGCAGGTCAAGAGCCTTGTGATCGAGAACTCGGGCCGCTTCTGGATAAGAAGGGTTGTACACCTGAAAGCCATGATCCATCGTGAGGCCGTCGATGTGGTCGGTTCGAACGCGACCACCGACCTGGTTGCTTGCCTCAAGAACCTCAACATTGACACCGTGAACACACAGATGTCGTGCCGCGGCTAACCCGGCTAGCCCAGCTCCGATGACAACAACATCAGCACTCAACGTGACTGCCAGGCCGTTCGGATCGCATCTTCAATGGTGGGGTCTTGCCAAGTGAAACCCGCGGCTTCTAGGGCGCGAGGAAGCACTCGGGTACTTCCCAAAACCTCTGATGAAAACTCGCCAAGGGCGATGTTCAGTGCAAAGGCAGGGACCGGAAGCAACGTTGGGCGACCCATAACCTGGCCCATAACCTTGGTGACTTCAGCATTGGTGCCTGGCGTTGGCCCCGTGATGTTGACTGCTCCACTGATCGATTCATTGCTGAGACAAAAAGTAAGTGCATTCACTTCATCACGCAAGGAAACCCAAGACCAGTACTGCTTGCCCGAACCGAGTTTGCCGCCCACTCCCAGATTGAACAGTGGGAACAATCGGGCCCAGGCACCACCGTCTTTTGCTACGACAAGGCCAGTTCGCGCACGCACTACTCGGATTCCGGCTTCTTGGGCAGGTGTGGTGGAAGCTTCCCAAGCTTGAACCACATCAGCGAGAAAACCAGTACCCGCAGGCGCACTTTCATCAACTTCGCGATCAGCAGTGTCGCCGTACCAACCAATGGCTGATCCGCTGACCAAAACGCGAGGCTTTGGATCCAGTTGTGTCATGGCGCGCACGATGGCGTTGGTGCCTTTGACGCGGCTATTAAGAATTTCCTGCTTATACGAGTCGCTCCAGCGGTGGTCGCCTACGCCCGCACCCGCGAGGTGAATAACGCCCTCAATGCCTTGCATTGCTTCAAGATCAACGAAGCCAGTACTGGGGTCCCACGAGATTTCGTCGGAAGAAGTGGCCGTTCGACGAACTAGACGGTAAACCTCGTGACCTTCAGCGTGTAGATGTGGGACAAGAGCCGAACCAATAAGTCCTGAGGCTCCAGTGATTGCAACTTTCATGATCGAGATTTACAGACCGAGTTCGGCTTCGAATGAACCCTCTTCGAGCCGGTTCTTCATCGCAACTAAGAATCGAGCGGCGTCCGCCCCATCAACAACACGGTGGTCATATGACAAAGCGAGATACATCATCGATCGGATCGCGATGACATCTTGACCTGTTGAATCTGGCACGACGACGGGACGCTTCTCAATGGCACCAGTACCCAAGATCGCAACCTGTGGTTGATTAACAATTGGTGTGTCAAAGAGTGAGCCTCTGCTACCAGTATTCGTGATCGTGAAAGTGCCGCCGCTGAGCTCGTCAGGCAGCACTTTGCTCGATCGTGTGCGGTCTGCAATGTCAGAGATGCTTCGAGACAAACCAGCAATATTGAGGTCGCCTGCATTGCGGATGACCGGAACAAGCAAACCGCGTTCGGTGTCAACGGCAATACCGAGGTTCTCGGTGTCGTGATAGGTGATGGTGCTTGCGGCCATATCAATTGAGGCGTTCACCATTGGGAATTGCTTAAGCGCTTCAACTGAGGCTTTAGCAATAAAAGGTAAAAACGTGAGTTTGACACCTTCGCGTGATTCGAAAGCTCCCTTGACTTTGTTGCGAAGATTGGCGATACGTGTGACATCTACTTCTACAACGCTGGTGAGTTGTGCTGAAATTTGCAGCGACTCAACCATGCGTTCTGCAATGACTTTACGAAGCCGCGAGAGAGGCTCGGTTCGACCGCGTAGCGGTGACACGGCAACTGGGGCAGTGGCTTTGGGCGCAGCCTGATTTGGTGCATCAGGAGCAACAGCGCTTGGAACTGCTGCAGCCTTAGCTTCTGCAGCTGCTGCCACATCTTGTTTACGGATGCGTCCACCAACGCCTGTGCCAGTGACCGTCGACAGGTCAACGCCGCTCTGAACTGCGAGTCTGCGAACAAGCGGAGTGACATATGAGTCATCTTCGATAGCTCGAGGTCCTGAAAGAGTCGAAACGGGTGCTGCAACGACGGGTGCTGCAACGACAGGCGCAGCAACAACTGGGGCAACGACAACTGGGGCAACGACAACTGGGGCGGCAGCTACAGGTGCACCAGCAGTTGCGCCTACGCCAATCACTCCAAGAATTGAGCCAACTTCAGTGGTGGCATCCTCGGCAACATTGATCGACAGCAGCACGCCAGTCGCGGGAGCGGGAAGTTCGGTGTCGACCTTGTCCGTCGAGATTTCTACGAGTGGTTCATCAACAGTGACGGTCTCGCCAACTTGCTTTAGCCAGCGGGTGACGGTGCCTTCTGTGACGCTCTCGCCGAGTTGCGGCAGCGTGACATCAACAGTGGCGTCTACCTGGGTGGAGGCAGGTGCGGCGGGGGGAGCAGCAACGACCGGTGCTGCAGCCTTAGGTGCAGGAACAGGAGCGACAACGACAGGTTCTGGCGCGGCTACTGGTTCAGGTGCTGCAGCAACAGCTGGGGCTGCCGGCTGTGTTTGCGCATCAGCGGCGACTTCGTCCGCAGCGCCGATGACAGCAAGTTCGGCGCCAACCTGAACAACGCCGTCTTCAAGCACGCGAATTTCCAGCAGAACGCCTGAAACTGGTGAAGGGATCTCGGTGTCAACCTTGTCAGTCGAAATTTCGAGAAGTGGCTCGTCAGCGGCCACAGTATCGCCAACTTGCTTTAGCCAGCGGGTGACTGTTCCTTCTGTGACGCTTTCGCCAAGTTGTGGCATCGTTACTGAAACCGACATGGTGACTCGACTCCCCTTCGATGATCCGTTGTGCGGATCGTTAAGTGTTGATCAGGCGTGTGCGTGTAGCGGTTTGCCGGCAAGAGCAAGGTGTGCCTCGCCCATTGCTTCGTTTTGCGTTGGATGTGCATGAATAAGAACTGCCACATCTTCTGGATGTGCTTCCCAGTTCACGATCAGTTGTGCTTCACCTATTTGTTCACCCATTCGAGATCCAACCATGTGGATGCCTACGACTGGGCCGTCTGTAATGCGTACAACTTTAATGAAACCGGTTGTGCCCAAAATCTGGCTCTTGCCGTTGCCACCGAGGTTGTACTCATATGCGGAGATGTTGTCGCCGTGTTCCGCACGTGCCTGCGCTTCAGTTAGGCCAACGCTTGCAACCTCAGGCTCGCAGTAGGTCACCTTGGGAATATTGACGTCAGCAATCACGACTGGACGAAGCCCTGCGATTTCTTCGGCCACAAAGATTCCTTGTTGGAAGCCACGATGGGCAAGCTGCAAACCTGGGGTGATGTCACCAACGGCGAAGACGCCTTCGATGTTGGTATGCAGCCGCTCATTGACGAGCACCCATCCGCGTTCCATCGCAATGCCTTGTTCTTCGAAGCCCATGTCACTTGCGTTTGGTCCGCGACCCACTGCAACGAGCAACAGATCAGCATCAAAAGTTTTACCGTCTTCGAGCGTGACCTGCACGCCAGAATCATCTTGTGTCGCCGACGCGAAGCGAGTACCGACAGAGAAGTTGATCCCACGCTTGCGGAATGCGCGTTCGAGTTGCTTTGAAACAGCATCATCTTCGTTAGGAACCAGATGTGGTAGACCTTCGATGATGGTCACTTCGGACCCGAATGACTTCCAGACACTGGCAAATTCAACGCCAATGACTCCGCCACCTAAAACAATGACGCGCTGTGGAATGTAATCAAGATTCAAAGCCTGATCCGATGTCATGATGCGTCCTGAGATTTCCAAGCCAGGAAGGGAACGCGCATACGAACCGGTCGCAAGAACAACATTGGTTCCGGTGTATTGCTGACCATTAACTTCGACGGTCTTTGGCCCAACGAGGCGACCAGCACCCTCAACGAACTGCACCTTGCGACTCTTGACCAAGCCCTGCAAGCCTTTGTAGAGGCGGCCAACGACACCGTCGCGATACTCATTGACCTTGACCATATCGATCCCGTGCAAGGTGGCGTTAACACCAAATTGTTCGCTCTCGCGCGCCGTGTCGGCGACTTCAGCCGCGTGCAGCAAGGCCTTGGTTGGAATACAACCGCGATGTAAGCAGGTACCGCCCAACTTATCTTTGTCGATAAGAATCACGCTCATGCCTAATTCGGAAGCGCGGAGAGCACAGGCGTATCCGCCACTGCCGCCACCAAGGATCACGAGGTCAGCGTCAGCCACAGAAACTCCTGTCAGAGATACCAAAATTTACCGACCTTGAGGTTGGCAACTTGTGCCTATTCTGCCGCAAGGTTCTTGGCCACCTGCACGAAGGTGCGAACGGCTGAGCCTGTTCCACCCTTTGGCGTGTAGCCGTACGCGCCCTTGTCGTTAAAAGATGGTCCGGCGATGTCGATATGGACCCACTTTTGACCTTCAGGGATGAATTCTTTGAGGAAAATACCGGCTGAGAGCATGCCGCCAAAGCGATCACCAATGTTGGCAATATCTGCTGTTGCGGAATCGATGGATGGTCGAAGGTCTTCGGGAAGCGGCATCGGCCACATGGATTCGCCGGCAAGTTCTGCGGCTTGGCACACCAAAGCGCGGGATTCATCGTCGTTTGCCATGACTCCGGCCAGACGTGAACCCAAAGCCACGCGCTGGGCGCCGGTCAAAGTCGCCGCGTCAATGATGAGGTCCGGCTTTTCAAGGGCTGCCATACCAAGTGCATCGGCGAGAACTAGTCGACCTTCAGCATCAGTGTTGAGAACTTCCACAGTTTTGCCACCAAACATGGTGATGACATCGCCGGGACGCTGGGCAGTACCGCTTGGCATATTTTCCGCGGATGGAATCCAGCCCGTGACCTTAATGTTGAGACCGAGAGTGGCAATTGCCTGCATCGCTCCAACAATTGCCGCTGCGCCGCCCATATCGCCTTTCATCTCATCCATACCGGCAGCTGGTTTGATGGAAATGCCACCGGTGTCGAAAGTGATGCCCTTGCCAACGATGTGCAGTTTTACGGTGGCACCACGAGGGGCGTATTCCATTTTCACCAAGCGAGGTGGATTCGCTGAGCCCTGGCCAACGGCCAAGATGCCGCCACAACCATCACGCTTCAACGCTTTTTCGTCCCAAATCGTGACCTTGACAGGAAGCGCGGAAACTGCGTGCTTGGCTTGCGCTGCAAGATCAGCAGGAGCCAAAGCATTAGGGGGAGTGTTCACCAGGTCGCGACTCAAGTTGACTGCAGCAGCGATGACATTAATTTCCGCGACGATTGCTTTCTGCTCTGCCGTGGCAGGTGCTGGAACGAGCAGCACAATGCTTGACACGGGAGCAGGCGCTTTGGTCGGGTCTGATTTGAATGCAGTAAACGAATAGGCACCGAGAGCCGCACCCAGTGCGGTAGCTCGAAGGAGATCTGCTTCAGGTGGGGAGGCAATCGCGACCTTCTTGGTGCCAGCAAGCGCACGGATGGCGTTTCCTAGCCCAGCGCCGATCTGATCAAGGTTGACCTTCTTGCGAAGGTCGCCAACCCCGACCGCAACGACGACTTCAGCCTTGATCCCAGTGATTCCCGTGACCTTGGTGACTTCACCTGATCGGCCGGTTGCACCTAGTGCCTTGAGAGCTGCCAACAACTTGGCGCTTTGCGCTGCAGTGATGCCATGCGTAGCAAGTTCCAAACCTGTCTTGCCTTTGGGCATCAGGGCCACGATCAATGCGTCGCAGGTTGTGGTTGAGGACTGGGTTGTTGCCAAAGTCAGCGTCATGGAACAAGCCTAGCCTCGTCTGTGGGCGGGCAGTGCCGGAATCTTGCGATCAATAAACCGCTACGGTCATGCAGTGAATTCACCACTGCGCGAGACTCCGCTCCATAGCCGTCATATTGCCCTTGGCGCCAAAACTGCCAATTTCGGTGGTTGGGATATGCCCATTGAGTACACAGGTGTCTTAGTAGAGCACCAGGCCGTTCGTGGAGCAGTGGGGATCTTCGATGTTTCCCATATGGGCAAGGTGCGTATTCATGGCTCCGGCGCCGCAGATTTCCTTAATTCAGTACTCACCAACGACCTCAATCGGATCAACGACGGTCAGGCTCAGTATACGATGTTGTGCAACGAATTTGGTGGAGTCATTGATGACCTCATTGTTTATAAGTGGTCGGCAGATGAAGTCTTCATGGTGCCAAATGCGTCCAACGCTGCAACAGTTGTCGCTGCACTTCGAGCAGTTGCCCCAGAATCAGTAACCATCGATGATCACCACGACGATCACGGAATCATCGCGGTTCAGGGACCAAACAGTCGCAAGGTAGTGGAGGCACTCGGGTTACCTGCAGATCACGATTACATGTCGATGGTGCGCTCCAGTCATCGTGGTGAGCCTGTGATTGTGTGCCGCAGCGGCTACACAGGTGAAGTTGGATTTGAGCTGGTCGTTCCCAACGTAATTCTCGGTTCAGTCTGGGACGCATTGCTTGAAAAAGGCGAGTCGCTAGGAATCACTGCGGCAGGTCTTGGCGCGCGAGACACTTTGCGCCTCGAAATGGGATATCCGCTACACGGACAAGACATCGCTCAAGACATCTCACCCGTTGAGGCGGGCCTTGGTTGGGCTGTGGGTTGGGATAAGCCAGAGTTTCAGGGACGTGAAGTTCTCGTCGCGCAACGCGAAGCAGGGCCAAAGCGCAGACTGCGTGGGTTGATTTCAATTGAACGAGGTATTCCACGCGCTCATATGCATGTGTTCTCAATTGAAAACTTGGAGCTCGCCGGTGATGCGGTTGGAGATATTACGAGTGGAACCTTCTCGCCGACTTTGAAGCAGGGCATCGCCTTGGCATTGTTGAACGCTGACATTGAAGTGGGCAGTGAGGTTCTCGTTGACGTGCGCGGGAAAGCCATTCGTTTCGGTGTGGTTAGGCTGCCATTTGTGAATTCTTCAGTTCGCTAGCAACAACACGAGCAAGGTTGCTGTCATAGAGATTTCAATGGCTGCGCCGAAGACATCACCGGTCACGCCACCAAATCGTTTCCTACAAAGCACAAACAGCATTAGTGCGGAAATGATTCCGGCAGTGATCGCGGCCATGCCAAGAGCTCCAAAGACAAAGTAGCTCCCAATCAGAGCCGGCGCAGTCCAGATGATAGGCACCGCGATTGGCAGGGTTTCAGCAACAACGGCACCAAGTCCATCTGCTCGTGCTGCAGGCCAACCTTGTATGCAGCCCCAAGTCAGACCGATGCGACTGACAAAAACGGCAGCAATAAATGCGAGATAACCATTGCCGTGATCAAGACAGGCTGTGAGTGCAAAGACCTGAATCAACAGGGTGAAGGCGAGCGTCAGTACCCCAAATGGGCCGATGTCAGATTTCCGAGCGATTGCTAGGGCTTGCTCTGGTGGCTTATTGCTTCCCAGCCCGTCTGCAACATCCGCTAAGCCATCCAGGTGCAAACCGCGAGTGATCCAGGCCAAGATCGCAATGCTGAGAGTGGCAAGCAGAGCGTGCGGAATCTGCGTCTGCCAGCCCAAGAGCGGCACACCACACACCAATGCAAGGACAACAGCAATACACGGTGCCAGGGCCATTGCCTGACCACCGATGAGTCGATTGATGACGTCGGGCGGCGGAACAGGAACTCGTGTAAAAGTTCCGATGGCCAAGCGCAGAGCGTTAGACATCTCGGTCGCTGACCCCAGCTTCATCAAAGGTCGCCATCTCAGCGAGTATCGCAATCGCAGCTTGAAGAATTGGCAGAGCGAGAACTGCTCCAGTGCCTTCGCCTAGTCGAAGTTCGTAATCCAGAATTGGCTCCAAATCCAGATGATGCAGCGCTGCCCGATGGGCTGGTTCGGTTGATTGATGACCTGCAACCCACCATTGCTTGGCTCGATAGTCCATGCGATCGGCGACCATTGCACAGGCACCGGAGATCGTGCCATCAAGAATGACGGGCGTGCGACGGATGGCAGCCTGCAAAATGAAACCAGTCATCGCAGCAAAGTCGGCACCGCCCACAGTTGCCAACAACATCAACGGCTCAGCAATGTGTGGCCTACCCCTGCGCATTGCATCGCGAACAGCTGCGCACTTGCGCATCCAAGCGGCGTCGTCGATGCCCGTTCCTAGTCCGGTGACTTTTGCCGCATCAAGATTGGTCAGCAACCCGATCAGTGTTGCTGCAGGTGTGGTGTTGCCAATGCCCATATCGCCGGGAATCAGAATGTCAGCGCCCCGATCGATTTCTTCGTCGGCAATTCTTCGACCTAGATCGAATGACTGCTGGGCTTCATCAATGGTCAAGGCATCATCGCGATCAATGGAACCGCTACCTCTGCGAATTCGGTGCTCAACAACTGAAGGCGCGATGTCGCTGACGTAGTTGGCATCAGCATCAACACTGATATCCACGACTCGCACAGTCGCATTTGCCTGTCGAGCAAAGACGTTGACTGCGGCGCCACCACTGACGAAGTTCAACACCATTTGAGCCGTTACTTCGGGCGGGTATGCCGAAGTCCGTGCAGTCCTTGCAACGCCGTGATCGCCCGCGAACACGACAACCGTTGGCTGCGAAAATTGCCGCGGCGGGCACGTGCCCTGCACTGCAGCCACCCAAGCGCTCAAGGGCTCGAGTCGACCAAGCGCACCTGTTGGCTTGGTCAATCGAAGGTGCCGAGCAAAGGCGGCATCGCGCATTTCTTCGTTTGGAAGTTCAACGGTTGGGATATCTGTCATCACAGTTCCTTGCCTAAAAGTGGGCTCACGAAAGAAAGTGGCAGCGCCTGACCCGCCACCATGAAGGTGGATTCAGTGCAGACCTGTGCGAGTTTTGCGTTCGTGATGCCAAGTAAGTCTCGATACAAGCGCCCAGATGCGGTTGCGGGCACGACCCCTTGGCCGACCTCGTTGCTCACCAAGATGAGATCGGTGGGGGACTGGCGAACGGCAGAAACCAGTTCATCAATCTTGACTTCAACTTTTGCAACAGCTGTTGCGGCAACTGCAGGGTCTTGATTCCAGGCATCTGACTCATCTAGGGCGTAGGTCAGCCACATGCTGATGCAATCAATAAGAAGCAGGTGTGAACCTTGGCGGATGGCAGAAATGAGATCGGTGGTCTCGAGTGTGCTCCAGGTGTTCGGGCGACGCGACTGGTGCAGGGCAACTCTGGATTGCCACTCTTCATCACCTTCTCTGGTTCCACCCGTGGCGACGTAAGTAACTTCGTCGTAATGTGCCGCGAGCTGTTCTGCATAGGTTGACTTACCTGATCGTGCACCGCCGATAATCAGCGTGCGTTGAGTGCGTGATGACCGAGTGTCAATCACGGCACCGTCATCAACAATGCGCACACCATGCAAAGAAAGCTCTTGAACTAGTTGCTGTTCTGGTGGATTGTGGTGGCTGAGGTGAAAGGCGATCACATCTGTTTCAGCCGTGATCGCCCCAGCCTTGCGCAGCAAATCTAGGGTTTTTGGCAGGGTTACGAGATCGAGATGACCCGTGCCGTGGTCAGTTGTATTTCCAAAGGTCTCTTCAATGAGCACCACATTGAAATTGCGATCGGCAACGTCGCTGACTGTGTAATTTTTCAGGGGACCGGTATCGCTGGCATAGAGCAAGCGATCTCCGTCAACACTCGTGATGTCAAAAAGAACAGCTTCGTCAGCAAACACATCACCGTTTCCGTGCCCATGCGCGGCTTCTAATACTTGCACGATGACGTTGCCTGCTGTTGTGCGTGCGATGCATTCGTCGCCAGGTGCGATGACATGAAATACCACCGGAGCATCGTCGATCACCCAGTGCTCAAAGCGGGCGATAGCCATGGGTGGTCCCCAGATGTGCAGGGTTTTTAAGTCTTGAATCCACGAACGCCACAGTAAAAAATCTGGTGCTAGGTGATCTGGATGACCGTGAGTGAAGAACACATGCTGAATGTTCTTCATCGAAATGCGATTGCGACTAGCGGCGTGACCAAGGTTTGGCCCCCAGTCAATAAGTACGCAGTCGTCGATTAATGCTGCGCTTGAGGCGCGCGCATTACCGGACTCTCTTTGGCTGGTGCAACTTTCACATTCACAAAATGGATT
>CAFBMC010000016.1_pt1 | contig 22703 bp, 25 predicted proteins | sample 7268441 | NCBI WGS metagenome assembly CAFBMC01 (sample SAMEA6814051, study PRJEB35770) | freshwater metagenome | biome: Freshwater; feature: Freshwater reservoir; material: water | place: Czech Republic | collected 2017-05-23 | depth 30m m | reverse complement strand
GGTCATGATGGCGTATACCCGTGTGCTCACTGATCTCGAGGGCCATTTGTTCAATATGATCCGTTCAGGAGGCAACACCATGACAACACCCGTCACAAACGAAGTTCCCGATCGCAATCTGGCCCTAGAGCTCGTGCGGGTAACTGAGGCTGCCGCGATGGCGGCGGCCCCTTGGGTGGGTAGAGGCGACAAGAACGGCGCGGATGGTGCTGCAGTCAATGCGATGCGTTCCCTCATCGGCAGCGTGAGCATGAACGGTGTTGTCGTGATTGGTGAGGGCGAGAAGGACGACGCTCCAATGCTCTTCAACGGGGAGCGGGTAGGAGACGGCACTGGCGCTGAAGCAGACGTTGCTGTTGATCCCATTGACGGCACCACTCTGTGTGCCAATGGCATGCCAAATGCGATTGCGGTCATCGCGGTTGCCGAGCGTGGAGCGATGTTTGACCCCAGCGCCGTGTTCTACATGGAAAAACTGGTGGTCGGTGCTGTCGGTGCTGACGTCATCGACATCAACTCGCCGATTGGCTGGAACCTTGAACAACTTGCGAAGGCGAAGGGTGAGCGAGTCGCAGACCTGACCGTCTGCATCCTGGACCGCCCCCGCCACAAGGCTTTGATTCAAGAAGTACGTGATGCAGGCGCCCGCATTAAGTTCATCACCGATGGCGACGTGGCGGGCGCCATCATGGCTGCTCGCGCGGGAACTGGTGTTGACATGCTGGCCGGCATCGGCGGTACCCCAGAAGGCATCATCGCTGCGGCTGCGATGGTGTGCATGGGCGGCGCAATTCAAGCCAAGCTCTGGCCTCACGATGCTGCAGAGCGCCAGAAGGCATTAGATGCAGGCCACGATCTAGACCGAGTTCTCCATACCCGGGACCTCGTCAAAGGCGAGAACATCTTCTTCTGTGCAACAGGTATTACCGACGGTGAGTTACTTCGCGGTGTGCGTTACCGTCCTGAAGGTCCAACGACTCACTCCATTGTGATGCGCGCAAAGAGTGGCACTATCCGCGAAATTGCCAGCGAACACCGTGTTGCCAACCTGAGCCAATATTCAGCTATCGATTTCCAAGGCCCCGAAGCGGGAAAAAGCGCAGCGAAATAAACAACGTCGACATAGCCACCGAAGGCAGCGATCGTTTACGTTGCTCTCATGCTGACAAATGCGACGAGTGAGCATGGCAGGCAACTGCCTAGCGACCCTGAGCTGGCAGAGATATTCGTTTCTGGTCGCAAGCATCTAGACGAATTGCTGAGACATGCCCCGACTCGGAAAGAAGTTCTGGCTCGCTTCGACAAATACGCCCTTGATCTTTGGGCCGGACTCCATGGGGTTTACGACGTTGCCGAAACATGGCTGAAGGTTGTAGAACTCATCGCGCAAGCTTGCTTGGATCGACCAGCACACCTCGCTGATCGAGATCGCTCGCGAATTAGTCAGCCCGACTGGTTTCAATCACCCGAAGCACTCGGCTACGTCGCGTACGCAGATCAATTTGCGGGAACCCTGCAAGGTGTTGCGAGCCACCTCGATTACTTAGGTGAATTAGGTGTCACGTACTTGCACTTGATGCCACTCCTGCAACCTCGCGCAGGCGAAAATGATGGTGGCTATGCAGTCGCTGACTTTCGCGCAGTGCGCGAAGACCTAGGCACCATTGATGATTTGGCGAAATTGGCTGATGCTCTTCATCAATCTGATATTTCGCTGACACTTGATCTTGTTCTCAACCACGTTGCCGATCAACACGAGTGGGCGCTCAAAGCCCGCAACGGTGAGCCGCACTATCGAGACTATTTCTTGATGTTCGCAGAGCACAGCATCCCTGATGCTTACGAAAAAAACCTGCCTGAAGTTTTCCCTGACTTCGCCCCAGGAAACTTCACTTGGGATGAAACCGCACATTGTTGGGTCTGGACCACCTTCAATTCCTGGCAATGGGATTTGAACTGGGCTAATCCTGACGTGTTTTACGAGTTCATCAATATCTTTTCGTTTCTAGCTAACAAAGGAGTGGATTGTTTCCGCTTGGATGCTCTGGCTTTTCTGTGGAAACGCGAAGACACGTCTTGCCAAAACCAACCTGAAGTTCACTTCATCACACAAGCCCTGCGCGCAGCAATGCGCATTATTGCGCCTGCGGTGATTTTTCAAGCTGAAGCGATCGTGGCTCCAACAGAACTCGTTGCTTATCTTGGAGTTGGTGAGCATGCCGGCAAAGTGTCTGACTTGGCGTATCACAATTCACTGATGGTTCAGGTGTGGTCGGCATTGGCAAGCGGCGATGCCCAACTGATGGCGCAAGCACTCCATCGCTCGGAATCGATCCCGTCGACCACATCGTGGGTAACGTATCTGCGTTGTCACGATGACATCGGTTGGGCAATCGATGATTTCGATGCCGCGCAGGTTGGTCTTAACGCCAACGACTACCGTAATTATTTGAGTAGCTTCTACTCCGGTGACCTCCAAGGAAGTCAGGCTCGAGGCGCACACTTTCAATCGCACCCCTCGACGGGCGACCGCCGCACTTCCGGCAGCGCGGCATCCCTTGCCGGAATTCAAGCCGCACTCGAGAATGGCGATGAGTCACTCTTAGTTCTAGCGATAGACCGATTGATGTGCGGTTACTCAATGGTTGTTGGCTACGGCGGGCTGCCCTTGATCTACATGGGTGACGAGATTGGGCTACTCAATGACCCTAGTTATCTTGAAAATCCAGATCATGCCAATGACAACCGTTGGCTACACCGCCCAAAGATGAATTGGGAATTCGCCGGCCAGCGCCACGACCCAACCACTCTTCCCGGGCGCATTTTCCCTCGCATACTGGAACTCATTCAGGCACGGAAACGACTGCCAGCTTTGCACGCTTCGATCACTTGCAACGTGGTTGTGATGCCGAACCCCGCGGTCATAGCTTTTATTCGCAGGCATCCTGAAGGTAACCTCATCGAGTTCTACAACGTGTCAGGCACAGCTCAAACCATGCCCACGTCGAGCATCTCATCGCTGACTGGTCCCAATGCAACTGTGGTGCTCAATAGCGCCGCGCTTTCCTTGGCTTCCCCGACCATCACTTTTGAGCCTTACGCCGTGTGGTGGCTCACAGCCGAACTCTAGTAACTGAGTGCGGTTTGGGGCTTACGCTGGCTCCTATGGTTGATTTTCAGTATCAAGAGCTATTACCCCTCGGCGAAGATGACACCCCTTACCGGCTCATCACCACAGAAGGGGTCAGCACAACAACGGTTGACGGCCGCACGATCTTGAAAGTTGAACCATCCGCACTGAGTGCACTTGCATACGAAGCGCTTCGCGATATTTCACATTTATTGCGCCCAGGTCACCTTGCCCAACTTGCCCGCATCCTCGACGATCCTGAAGCCAGTGCAAACGATCGCTTCGTTGCTCTTGACCTTTTAAAGAATGCCAACATTTCGGCCGGTGGCGTTCTACCCATGTGCCAAGACACCGGAACCGCCATCGTGAGTGCCAAGAAGGGCCAGCACGTTTGGACTACGGGATCTGATGAAGAGCACCTCTCGCGCGGCATTTTTGATGCCTACCAAAACTTGAACCTTCGCTATTCACAAATGGCGCCCATCACCATGTGGGAAGAGCGCAACACTGCGACGAACTTGCCGGCGCAAATCGAGTTGTATGCAAATACTCATGAAGGTCACGAGGCAGAGTACGAATTCCTTTTCATGGCAAAGGGTGGCGGCAGCGCCAATAAGAGTTACCTCTACCAGCAGACCGCAGCGTTATTGAATCCCACGTCATTTAGAAACTTTCTTGATGAGAGCTTGCGCAGCCTTGGTACCGCAGCGTGCCCGCCGTACCACTTGGCTGTTGTTGTTGGCGGAACGAGCGCTGAGTACGCACTCAAGACCGCAAAGTACGCCAGCGCCCGCTACCTAGACACGCTTCCCGTTCATGGCTCACCAGGTGGTCATGCTTTCCGAGACTTGGAGATGGAACAGGAAATCTGGAAGATGACTCAAGAATTTGGCATCGGTGCCCAATTCGGGGGCAAGTACTTCTGCCATGACGTCCGCGTTATTCGACTACCTCGTCACGGAGCCTCACTTCCAGTCGCAATCGCCGTATCTTGCTCAGCTGATCGCCAAGCCAAGGCCAAGATCACTGCTGAAGGTGTCTTCCTCGAGCAACTTGAACGCGAACCCGCTCAGTACCTTCCGGACATCACTGATGAACATCTTGACGATGATGTGGTTGCAATTGATCTCAACCAGCCGATGAGCAACATCAGAGAGCAACTCTCAAAGCTTCCGGTGAAGACTCGCATCTCGCTGACTGGCTCCCTGATCGTTGCTCGAGATCTCGCGCATGCACGTATCAAGGCAATGCTTGATCGCGGCGAACCAATGCCGGAGTACTTCAAGGATCACGCGGTCTATTACGCCGGACCAGCCAAGACACCTGTTGGCTACGCATCGGGGTCGTTTGGTCCAACCACGGCCGGTCGCATGGACGGCTATGTAGATTTGTTTCAGAAATCAGGCGGATCATTCGTCATGTTGGCAAAAGGTAATCGAAGCCTTGCCGTGACAAACGCGTGTAAGGACAACGGCGGTTTCTACCTTGGATCGATCGGCGGCCCTGCCGCTCGACTGGCCCAAGACAACATCACCAAGGTTGAAGTGCTCGATTTCCCTGATCTAGGCATGGAAGCAGTCTGGAAGATCGATGTGGTGAACTTCCCTGCTTTTGTCGTGGTCGATGACAAGGGCAATGACTTCTTCGCTGAAACGATGAAGCCAATGATCACTTCTATTCCCGTTGGTCAACCAGCGAGCTAGCAGCCGCGCACGTGCCAGTGGTCGCTTCCTGAACCGTTGCGCCAGATTGTCCAGAAGGCACGATCTTGCCAATAACGATTCCACTTTTGGGTGGGGATATCGCGAAGTTTGTCGACCACGGCAGCGGCTTCAGTACCGAACTCTTTTTTCACTTCGCCCTGCATCATCCAGGCTGCACCAACAGCTAAGGCCCGACTCATTTGGTAGGCCCCGCGGTAATCGCCACCCGAACTTACGGACTCGTAATTGCCACCGGTCTCCTTGCGCACGATGCAGCGACGATTGTCTTCAGCTTTGACGCTGAACCACTTACCTTTATAAAGACTGTCTGCGACCCCGTGCAGATCCGCAGCTTTGCCTTCACCTTTGGCGTATCCGGCTTCTAGCGTTCGCTGCGCTGGTTCATCAATGGGTGCCACTGCGGGGCTGGTTGAAAGATCAGGCGAAGCCGGCGGCTGGGCTGCCACTGTCGGAGTCGGAGTCGGAGTCGGAGTCGGCACGGGAACGGGCGCTGCAGCAGGTACCACGATGGGTGCTGGACTGCCAGCTGCCACCGAGAGACCATGTTGCCCCGGTGCCGGATCGCCCGCAGCTCTAGCCGGGCTAGCAATAACAAGGCAGAGCGAAGCCGTCGCCAGCACCACCTTGACCTTGCGCATTTGCTCGACACCCCTGCTCTGGCCCGGTTGGCCCTCGCATTACGGTGCCCTGAGATTGGCGTTCTGTCACCTACACCCGCAATAAGTGTTGGCCGGGGTGCGGTGAAAAGTATCGATTTTCCTCACAAACCTGCTGGTGCGAGAAATTATCGCGTGGTTGTTATCACAGAGATATCCACAGAACCCTCAAGGTCAACTAGAGGATTCCGTCATCGATTAATCGGGTTGCCAGGGCCGCGATTGGGCTTCTTTCTGACTTTGTCAGGGTCACGTGAGCGAAGAGCGACTCGCCTTTGAGTCGTTCCACCACCGCTGCGATGCCATCGTGCCGTCCGACTCGAAGGTTGTCTCGTTGCGCCACATCGTGGGTCAAAAATACTCGACTGTTCTTACCGAGACGTGAAATTGCCGTCAGGATTGTGGAGCGTTCTAGGTTTTGGGCTTCATCCAAAATCACAATCGTGTCGGTGAGCGTGCGTCCACGGATATAGGTCAGCGGTAAGACCTCGAGAATTCCTCGATCCATGATTTCTTCGATCACATGCTCGCTAGCGATAGCGTCCAAAGCATCTTTGGTTGCTGCTGAAAATGGCGACATTTTCTCAGCCTCGGTCCCTGGCAGAAAGCCAATGTCTTGCCCACCGACAGAAAAGACGGGGCGAAACACGACTATGCGCTTGGCCTCTCGCCGTTCCAACACGAGCTCGAGTGCCGCGGCCAGCGCAAGCACTGACTTTCCCGTTCCGGCAGATCCACCAAGGGACACCACCCCAATTTCTGGATCTAATAGGTGGGCCAACGCGATGCGCTGTTCCGCTGAGCGGCCGCGGATACCGAAGGCCTCCAGATCGCCTCGCACCTGCTCAAGTTGCTTATCCACATTGACTCGCGCCAGACCCGAAGAGGATGGGGAGACCAGGACCACTCCGGTATTGACCGGTAGATCTCGATCAAAAAGTTCAATAACCCCATGGGTATAAAGGTCGTCAACATGTTCGCGAGGGGATTCAATCTCAACGAGCCCTACGTAGCCTGAATCCTCAACCTGCTCACGTCGATATTCCTCAGCGGGGATACCCAGGGCGCCGTGAGCAAGGAGTCGCATCGGAAGATCTTTGGAAACGACAACAACATCATGGCCTTCTCGGCGCAAGCCTTCAGCTACCGACAAAATCCGAGTGTCATTACTACGCTCAGCTCGAATTGCTTCAGGTAGATGCGTGGTGTCCACGTGGTTGATTTCAATGCGGACAGTGCCACCTTCTTCATTAATCACAATGCCTTTACGTAAATCTGCACCTGGCTCTTGGCGCAGGGCCTCAAGAGCGCGCAACACTGTGCGGGCGTGATAGCCAAGGGTTGGATCGTGACGTTTGTCTTCAAGCTCTTTGATCACCACAAGAGGTAACACAACAGAATGCTCAGCGAAAGACCGCAGTGCCGTGGGATCCGACAGTAGAACTGAAGTATCTAAAACATAGGTGCGGGTTTCTGCATTCACTGCTTGGCGAGTAGTCACGGGCGCTCGGCCTCCAGGTCGGGCCACCACCGTGGCCCGGTGCGCGTTACACACAAGCGGATGCTTGCGTGTTATTCCGACGCTAGAACTCAAAGGCTAAAAAAGGGTGCGCCACGCCGCTTATGCAAGGTTGCGCTCAGGTAAACCTTAAACGCCGAAACGACGATGGCGCTCTGCGTATGACCGGATAGCCCGCAGGAAATCTACATGGCGAAAGTCCGGCCAGTAGGCTTCGCAGAAGTAAAACTCTGAATGTGCACTTTGCCAGAGCAGGAATCCGGATAGTCGCTGTTCCCCTGACGTGCGGATAACGAGATCCGGATCAGGTTGGCCCTTGGTATAGAGGTGTTCAGCGATGTGTTCAACGTCAATGAACTGAGCCAACTCATCAAGTGAAGTTCCTTGGTCAGCATGTTCTTGCATGAGCGAGCGAACAGCATCAACCACTTCACGTCGACCGCCATAGCCAACGGCGATGTTGACGAAAGCACCTGGCGCATCAACTGTTTCTTCTTCAGCTTCTTTTAATAGTCGGGCTGTGCGTTCAGGTAAGAGGTCTAGTGCGCCAACCGCATGCAGTTTCCACTTGCCCAATACTTTGAGATCCGTGACGGTTTCTTCGATGATCGTCATCAGCAATGCAAGTTCGTCTGCAGGTCGATTCAAGTTATCTGTCGAGAGTAGCCACAGAGTGACGTGATCCACCCCTGCGTCATCGCACCAGCCTAGGAACTCTTCAATTTTGGCTGCGCCCGCGCGGTGTCCAGCAGACGAACTGGATCCCTGAGCCTCAGCCCAGCGCCTATTTCCATCCAGAATCACGCCAATATGTCGCGGCACCTGCTCAGGGGGAATCTGGGCTCGGAGCTTTCGCTCGTAGATCCCATAGACGATGTCAGTAAGCCTCACAGCTGCAGGTTACTCCCCGCTTCGCACACCAATCTGGGTCGCTAACTCAAATGGATCAACGGTCGGCTGCTGGCAAGTGAAGGCTCGACAAACATAGGCCGCGGACTGCCCCCCAAGGAGTGGGCGATCTCGCAGCAAGGGCACCTCGCTGCCAGGTTCTCCGACAGCAATAACCGCCCCTGGGGCCGTCGTGGCCAATGCCACCGTTCGCAAAATGGCGGTGGCTGGATCCGCAAAATCGCCAATAATCGCAATTTCGATGGGGCCGTCGACGAAAGCGCTGAGTGCTGCGAGTCCCCAACCACAGGCTCTTGGAGCCCTGGCTCCAAGCCCACCCACAACGTCCAGGGCCCGCTCAGCAATCTCCCGATATTCGACCAGTCCCGTGAGTGCTGAGTAGGTGAGAGCGGCGTTCGCCACAGCGAACCAACCCGATGGCTCAGCGTTGTCTGATGGATCTTGTGGACGCTGAACCAAGGCGGGAGCATCGTCAGGGGTGTCAAAGAATCCTCCATTGCCATCACTGAAGTGTTGAATGGCAACATCAAGCAGCATGCCGCTCAGCGCTAGCCATTCGTCATCACCTGTGACTTGAAATAGGGCAAGGAAACCTTCGGCGACACTTCCGTAATCGTCAAGCACCCCCGAGTTCGTACCCGGTTTGCCGTCGCGAGAAGTGCGACAAAGGCGGTCATCACCATTTGGCCCTAAGTGAATTGCGATGAGAAGATCCGCGGCGATGATCGCCGATTCAACCCATGTTGGCTCATCAAGTAACGCACCGGCTTCGGCCAGCGCTGCAATAGCCATCCCGTTCCACGCAGCCACAATCTTGTCGTCACGCCCGGGAGCAACCCGAGATTTGCGGCTGTTCAAGAGGCGCTCCCTCATCCGAGACCAGCGCAATGCATCGTCTGGACCATCGAGTAACTGCAGCACTGAATAGCCATGTTCGAAGGTGCCTGCTTCAGTGACATTGAGGAGTTCAACAGTCCACTGACCGTCGACTTCACCAAGCACATCAATGATTTCCTGGGCTGTCCAAACGTAAAACTTTCCTTCGACTCCTTCGGTATCCGCATCAAGTGCGGACGCGAAACCACCTTCAGGTGTCGAGAGATCTCTAATGATGAATTCCGCAGTTTCGCGAACGATTCGCTCTGCAAAGTTTGAGCCTGTTAAGCGATACCAGTGCAGATACACGCGCAGCAAGAGTGCGTTGTCGTACAACATCTTTTCGAAGTGTGGAACAGTCCAGGTCGGATCTACGCTGTATCGCGAAAAACCACCAGCGAGTTGGTCATACATGCCACCGCGACCCATCGCTTCCATCGTGCGCTCTGCCATCAACAACGCGCGAGAACTTCGCGTTCTCGCAGCTTCGCGAAGGAGAAACTCCAGGATCATGGACGGTGGGAACTTCGGCGCATTTCCGAAGCCGCCATTTCGTTCATCAAAGTCAACCTGCAACCTGGAAACTGCTTGCTCGAGAACGACATCGCTGGGTAGCCCGTCTGACGTATACGAGCCGCGCTGCTGCATCGCCTCCACAACTCGGGACCCCGCTGTTTCAATGTCGTCGCGACGCTCATTCCAGGCTTCACTCAACGCGCTGAGTACTTCCGTGAATCCAGGCATTCCTCCTCGAGAGGTTTTTGGGAAATACGTGCCGGCGAAAAATGGTTTCCCATCATGATCCATAAAAACTGTCATCGGCCAACCACCCTGACCGGTGAGAGCCAGAGTTGCCTTCATATATACCGCGTCAATATCGGGACGCTCTTCACGATCCAACTTAATCGCAACGAAATTCGCATTGATGAGGTCCGCTACTTCTTGATCTTCGAAGGATTCATGAGCCATCACGTGGCACCAATGACAGGCGGAGTACCCAACTGAAAGAAAAATCGGAACGTCGCGAAGACGCGACTCAGCAAAGGCCTCCTCTGACCATTCCTGCCAATGCACGGGATTGTTGGCATGTTGAAGGAGGTAGGGCGAAGTCGAAGTGCTCAACTGATTCATCACCTCCCTATCTTCCTGCACGTCGCAGGCAGTCAATTCGCCACCCGTGGCCTACCGTCACCATGTGCATGCATTGATCCCCGGGTTCTTCACCGGCCTGAGTCTGATCGTTGCAATTGGAGCCCAAAATGCTTTTCTCCTGCGCGTAGGGCTGGCCCGTAACTACGTGTTCGTTGCCGTCGCGATCTGCGCAATCAGCGATGCTGCACTTATCGCTTTGGGTATCGGCGGGCTAGGCGTGGTTATCGCGCAATCCACCTTCACCCTGGAATTCGTGAAGTGGGTTGGCGTCGCCTACCTCGGCGTTTTTGCCTTGCGCTCATTTTGGAAGGCCCGCTTCCCCGAAGTTTTAATACCTGCAGGAGACAGCCCCCGCCGGCTTGCTGGCGTTATCGCTGCAACTTTGGGCTTCACCTTTTTGAACCCGCATGTCTACCTCGACACCGTGCTACTCGTCGGATCAATAGGAAATCAGTACGGCCCTGACCGTTGGTGGTTTGCCGTTGGAGCCGCGCTTGCGAGCTTGGCTTGGTTTGTCACACTTGGCTTTGGATCACGCGCAGCCGCTCCGCTCATGTCCAAGCCACGCACCTGGAGAATTCTTGACACCGCGATTGGCATGATCATGCTGCTGATCGCCTTGCGTCTTATTTTCTTGAACTAACTATTAAGCCACGAACTCTGCGCGCCCATGCTTCACGACAGTCACACCGTTCGATGTTGCTTCAAAGGCAATCTTTCTGCCACCGGCTTCGTTACGTCCTGCATCAAACGCATCAATTGTGAGGGTGCTGCCTGGGAACATTGGGCTTGAAAACCGCCCAGCGATGCGCGAAAGGTTGTCTGGGTTACCGTCACCAATCAACTTCACAACGGCGCCACTACACATCGCAAACGTGCACAAGCCTTGAACAATCTTTCCAGGGAATCCTTCCAACCGAGCAATCGAATCATCAATCGCATGCCCATTACGGTCACCAGAGGCGCCTCCGTAACGAAAACCCTGATCGCGAGTCACATCAAAAGTAAATGAACCGATGGGATTTCCTCGAGCTTCTTCCGGAAAGGAATGTTCTGGAGGACTTTCGCCAAACTCCTGCGACGTTTGTCCACCAATCATCATCCCTGTCCAGAAATGGCGAAGCAGTAGTTCACCTTGTTGGCTCAACACCCGCAAGTCCGACGTGATAGCTACGCCCGCAGGGGTCTGCTTCACGGAATACCTACGTCCTTCAACGCGCACAGTGGAGCCAAGCTCTAAGGGCGAATAGAAATGCACGTCATGCATTCCGTGAACTCCGACACGAACGCCGGTGATGACTCCCTCCGGCGCAGCCTTTCGGCTGGTTTCAATAAAGGCACCGACCACATGCGGAGCCGTCACCAACGGAGCCGCCTTTGTCCCGCTCGAGCACAAATCATTGGGATCATTGGTCGCTAGTGCGTAAGCCAAGACCGCATCGGCGTCCACATAAGCGTCGTAAGAAATAAGAGGGGACTCAGACATACGGTCAAACTACCCGTTTGACCAAACTGCGGGACTAAGTACCCTGCTTTGGAGTCATTCAAGCTCGGATCATCGCAGGATGGCCCCTACCGAAGTTAGCCCGGCGATCGAGTTTCGTTCGACAGCAAAGTTCTATCGCGAGACTCGAGGGATTGAAGATGTCTCACTTTTCGTAAACTTCGGCGAGGTTCTTGGACTCTTGGGCCCTAATGGGGCAGGCAAAACCACGGCAATCAGGGTGATCCTCGGGTTAATCCGGCCGACCTCGGGAAATGTCCTTCTCAATGGCATAGATATCTCACATGCCAAGGATCATGTGCGCTCCAACATTGGGTACTTACCAGGGACGCTGGCTCTCTACGAATACATGACCGGTCTCGACTTTCTCATTTTCATGTCTCGGCTACGCAAAAAAGAATGCGCCATAGAAATTGATCAACTATCCCAACGATTCAATTTCGACCCAAGTAGAAAAATTCACGATCTATCGCGTGGAAATAAACAAAAACTCGGAGTGATTCAAGCGTTTATGCACTCCCCTAGCATTCTCGTTCTTGACGAGCCAACCTCTGGACTTGATCCACTGATGCAGAAAGAGTTTGAAAATCTCGTCAATGAGGTGAGGGCGAAAGGGGCCGCCATTTTATTGAGTTCGCATGTGATGAGCGAGGTTGAAAACCTGGCAGATCGAGCTGCGATTTTGGATCATGGAAGAGTTCTCGCCTGCCAAACGATGACTGAATTGCGCTCTCGGGCTGTACGCACACTCGAGTTAGATTTTCCAACCGAAGTACCCACATCCATTTTCGCATCTCTTCTCGGCGTAACGAACGTCGATCGAAAAGACAATGTAATTTTCTGCAGAGTTGTTGGGGATGAATCAGAAGTCCTAAGAGTCTCTGTTCAACATGGGCTTCGACGGGTGAGATCGAACGAACCCAATCTAGAAGAAGCGTTCCTGTCGATTGTTGAAGACAACAGTACGTCAAACAACTTTGATAGCGATCATCATGCATAGCGTTCTTGTGCTTCAGAGTTTGCGAAGCCACTGGAAGAGCATCTCCGCCTGGAGCTTAGGCATGGTGGCAATTGTTGCCATGCTCTTGGCGATGTACCCAAGCGTTCAAGAATCTGCTGCGCAAATGGATCAATTCATTGAACAGTTTCCTGAAGCACTCAAGGCTCTCTTTAGAATTACGGACTATTCATCAGGCCCTGGCTATCTGTCTACTGAAATGTTTTCCGCGATGGCTCCACTGATTTTTATTGCAGTGGCAACTGCATGGGGTGCATCAGCCACTGCGGGTGAAGAAGATAAGGGCACCGCAGATCTACTTTTTGCTCTTCCGATTTCCCGAATCAGTGTGGTCGCTTCAAAAGCAATTGCCATGATTATCGTCTTAGGGCTAATCGCGTTCGTTTTAGCGATGAGCCTCTTTATCGGAAAAGCTTTTATCGATATCGAACTTTCCATAACTAACTTATTCGCTGCCTGCACCTCAACAGCTTTGCTCGGTGCTGTGTTTGGCAGCATTGCGCTCCTCGTTGGTGCTTTGTCAGGTAAGCGCGCATTCGCATTGGGCGTGAGCGTTGGCGCCGCTATTGCTACGTATCTCTTATATTCATTAGCACCGCTCGTCGACTGGCTAGAAAACCTACTTCCATACAACCCATTTGAGTGGGCCAACGGAGCACAACCACTGTTTAACGGCTGGGACATCTCAGGGTTGATCTGGCTGTCACTGACCACAGTTGTAATTACTCTAGGAGCCATGGCTGCGATTCAAAATCGAGAATTCGGTAGTTGATAGCGCACCACTACTCCCCTCCAGCCGGATGGACATGGCGCTCGGAGTGAATCTAAGGACAGCTGTGGAAAGAGTTATTGCTGCGAATTTACTTGCACGAGACGTCTGCAATTGTTATCTCTTAGAGTTAGTCCATGCATCCTCGGCTGTCTGAACATATTCATCCAACGTGGCAGCCCGTGCTCGAATCAGAGGGCCAGACCTTAGATGAGTTAAGTGACTTCCTTGATACAGAAACTGCAGCTGGTCGCTCATGGAACCCAGACCGAATAGATATATTTCGAGCCTTTGAACAACCCCTTCCAGAAATCAAGGTGCTCATTCTTGGACAAGACCCCTACCCAACTCCTGGACATGCTGTTGGTTTGTCATTCAGTGTTAGCCCTGACGTCTCACCTCTTCCCCGGAGCCTGACGAATATTTTTAAAGAACTCACAACTGATATCGATTGCCCAATGCCGTGCAATGGTGATCTTGAGCCTTGGTCGAATCAGGGAGTCATGCTCTTGAACAAGGTGCTCACTGTTCGAGCGGGGTTTCCGGGAAGCCACCGAGCAAGGGGCTGGGAACACATCACTGAAGCTGCAATTAGGGCGCTTGTCAGCAGAGACCAACCACTTGTTGCAATCCTGTGGGGCAAGGATGCGCAGTCGGTAGGTCCACTCTTGGCTGGGGTGCCAACCATTGAGTCAGCGCATCCGAGTCCAATGTCTGCACATCGGGGATTCTTTGGTTCTCGCCCATTTAGTCGAACAAATGCATTCCTCAAGGAACTCGGTGTCCAACCAATCGATTGGGTCTTGCCTAACTAATTGACGTTGGTTGTGCGCGCTTTGCTAAATCCTTGTGTACATACCGCTCGGCAACGAAAGACATGAACGGAATGGTTCCGGCAAGCAAGATCAAAACTGTACGACCAATGCTGTAACGAAGTCGGAAAGCCAGATCAACGCCAACAACCAAATACAGGAAGTAAGCCCAACCATGAATGATCCAAAGCGCGCCATACAAACCAGGCTTTTGCTCATTCGCACTGAAGAAATCGGCAAATGCATGGCCGTCGGCCATCCAAGCCACGATGAGCACAACCATCCAAGTGAATGCCGTAGCTAGGACCACACCCGTGACATAAGCCATGATCCGATAACGAAGGGCCGCGCCGGAAATGTTATTCACGAGAGTCAACCTAGCCAATCCCTAATTCCGCTGGGAAAGGTGGTTGCGCACCGGCTTTCTGGCAGGTGAGACCGGCGACTCGAATTCCAAATTTTGAGGCTTCAACCACAGCGTCAAGGTCACCCAGATCCGCATGCCCCAAACCTGCCTTGAGCCAAGCAGCCAGGAACCCGCCGCTGAATGAATCTCCTGCTCCCACAGTGTCAACCACAGCTACTGCGGGAACATCAATCACAGCCTCACCGCTTGTCATGATTACTTTGACTGATTGAGATCCATCAGTAAAAAGCACCACAGCATTGGACTCTCGCTGCAATTGGCGAGCTGCCTCATCTGCTGACAATTGGGGCCAAAGAAATGCGAGGTCGTCACCACTCACTTTTACAATGTCTGCCCGTTGGAGAACTTCAAGCAAGGTTTCGTTGAACATTGCTGAATCTTGCATCACAGACGGACGACAATTTGGATCGACCATCACAATGCATTCGGCAGAAACCGCTTTCACTACTGCCCTTGTTGCATGTGCAAGCGGTTCAAAAACAAGGGCTAGCGTACCGACATGAAGGACTTCAGTTCCAATATCCAAGGCAGCAACAGCGCGCTCTGGTGTAAGGCAAGCAGCTGCAGTTCCTTCGAACATGAATCGATAGGTTGCAGCACCGCCATGATCAAGTTCAGCAATGGCCAAGGTCGTTGGTTCAGACATCAACTCGCCTAAGGCGTATCCGACACCATCGTCATCGAGTTGCCGTTTAATTCGTTGACCGAAGGCATCTTTGGAAACCCCACCCAAGAAAGTTGCCGGATAACCAAGCCGCGACAAGGTTCGTGCAGTGTTAAGAGGAGCACCACCAACAACCGAAGTGACTTGGCCAGCAGGGGAAACGATGATGTCAATCAGGTCTTCGCCCATCACGGTGATCATGGCGGAAATCTAGCCGACTTCATCGCGCGGTGAAGACTCGCTGCTCTCATTGGCATCCAACCAAAGCCAGCGCAGGTACACGCCAATGACGAAGAAGGAAAAAATCCACCATTGGATGGCATAAAAGAAGTTTTGAAAGGGAAATGGCGCAGACCCTTGCTGCGCAACGATCGGAACGGCTGTAGGAGCAGGGCTATCGATCGGCGTTTGGGTAGAGAGGCGGATGTATCCGTCTCTTGCAAGTTTGCCTAACTGCAAACTCTGCTGAGAAATTGCTGCAACGTTACTGCCGTCTGGCGGTGAACCTCGGTAGAAAGACTCATCGGCTTGGAGCACTCCGGTGATGTCGACTTCACCTGATGGTGCGTTGACGCCAGGTGATTGGTCACTTGGCAACCAGCCACGCATAACTGCGATCAAACTGCCATCGCTTAATCGCAATGGCGTGACCACCCACACTCCTGATTGCCCATTCAACGAACGATGAATCACGAACCGTTGCTGGTTAGCGACATAAGTGCCGTGCGCAGACACAGCTCGACCAACGGTCTCGCTCGCTATTGGCTGGCCTAACGGGTTGAGGCCATCGACGGCTACTTGTTGGGCAAGCCCAGCTCGTTCAGCAGCCAACACATCTTGGGTTCGTTCCCACTGCCACTGGCCAAGGAATATGAACCCAAGAATCAGTAAAACTCCAAGCCCTGCCCGCACCAACCACCGTACGGAAAAAGCTAACCGCAGCAACTCATTGATCCTTGGCCTGGTCCTGCACCAAAGGCGGATCTAGTGGAATGTTCTGATCAACTTTTTTCAGTTGCCTATTCATAGACTTCCAAATGAAATACAAGGCAATTCCTAAAGCAAAAACGAACAACAAGGCAATAGGACCTGCTTTGTCAACAATATTTGTTAATGCAACATCCTCAGCTCGTATATACATCATCCCTCAATCCCGCGAAAAGATCTGTCTCTGGAAGTTCAGTTTCAACCAGCGACTTTGCCAATTCAAATTCTTCTGTAGTCCACACTGCTTTTTGCATTTCTAACGGCACCTTGAAGAAGAACCCATCAGGATCAATTTGGGTGCGATGAGCCAGCAGTGCCTGATCTCGAATGTGCAAGAAATCAGCGCATTCAATTCTTGTGGTTATCCGACCTGATACATCAGGGCGCTTTTCCATCCGCTCAATCCATTCGATATACGGCGACTCGAATCCAGCAGCCAACATCGCTTCATGCAGCGCAAAGATGCGAGCGCGAATGAATTGCATGTTGTAATAAATTTTTGACACTTGCCATGGTTCGCGCTCATTGGGGTACTCCGCGTCGGCGGCAGCTTGGACCGCCGCCATCGTCACTTCATGCGTGCGAATGTGGTCGGGGTGGGGGTAACCGCCTTCTTCGTCGTATGTCGTGATGACCTGCGGACGAAACTCGCGGATGAGTTCTACTAACGGCTGAGTTACTCGTTCTAGAGGAAGATCAGCGAAGCAATCTGCAGGTAGCGGCTGCGGAAATTCTGGATCGGGAAAACCGGAATCTTCAAAGCCCAGCCAGGCATGGCTAACGCCTAATATTTGCGCGGCATCAGCCATCTCCCGACGACGTACCTCGAAGAGGCCCCACTTCTGAACGTCCTCATCTGCAGCACTGTGCAAGACATCGCCGCGCTCACCACCCGTACAGGTCACGACCATGACTTCAACACCTTGGGACACATACATGGCAGTCGTTGCCGCGCCCTTGCTTGCTTCATCGTCAGGGTGGGCATGCACAGCCATGAGGCGCAAAGTCGAAGTCACTCTCTTATTGTCCCAAGTCGGATCCCAGGCTCAGCGCTCGGCTACCTGCCAGAGACAATGGGGCCACCATGCCAACACCTTTTAATCGTTCGCAGCTCTCGCCTCAGATGGCCGAACGCTACGGAATCAATCACCGATCTTGGACTTCTCGCATCGTCACGTATGTCCTAGCCCTCGGATTTGCGCTCATTTTGGGGTTCGTGGCATTTCAGGTCACCCGCCCCGGGGTCGATTACGAGTTAATCTCTTGGAAGGTCGTGGCTCCTGATCGCACAGATGTCACATTTCGGGTCCGTTCGCAAAACGATGATCCGGTGATGTGTGTCGTGCGTGCCCAAGATTCTTCCCGTGCCGACGTTGGCTACGCCACGGTTTCCCTCATTCCCGTGAATGGTTCTGCCGCAGTGACCTACCCACTGCACACGGCCATTGGCTCGTACACTGCAGAAGTTCTTGGGTGCGGTGACGATCCCGTTCCGGCCGCTCAGTTCCCTCAGGGTGTCGTTCCGCCAACCCAGCCTTGGACTCCGTAGTAACTTCACGCTTGTTCACTGACCGGATACCCTTGATTCATGAGTGCGATTCCAACCACGTGGTTGACCCAAGAGGCCTATGACCGTTTGCAGGCTGAACTTGGCGACCGCACCGGGCCCAAGCGCGTAGAAATCACCAAACGCATCGAGTTGGCCCGTGAAGAAGGCGACCTGAAAGAAAATGGTGGCTACCACGCTGCCCGTGAAGAACAGGGCAAAAACGAGGCCCGAGTGCGCCAGCTCAAGCAACTGCTTGAGAACTCTCAGATTGGTGCTCCTGAATCCGAAGTTGATGAAGTTGCACCCGGCAAGGTCGTCACCATTCTTTTCGTCGCTTTTGGCGATGAAGAAACCTTCTTGCTCGGATCCCGTGAAGAAGCCGCCCATGCCTCTATCGAGGTGTATTCGCCGACTTCACCGCTCGGCGCTTCCGTTGTCGGAAAACGAGTTGGCGATACCGCCACGTATTCATTAACTAATGGCAAAGAGATGTCAGTTAAAATTCTCAAGGTCGAGGCTTACGCGCACTAGCGAGAAAGTTCGCCCTTCCCTCCGACAGCGTTTTGATGTCCCAGGCGGGCTGAATTCGCCGCACTTCTTCCAGCTTTTGTGGCACTACTCCGATCGTTGCGCATCTGACCGGAGTACCCCTGCCAAGCACCTCGCGCTTTGCTCTCAGTGCTGTGAAAATCCGCGATCTCCTTGGCTTTTACTCGAAGCACGAGCGCACCCGGCGAAGATTTCTCAACGTTCGCGATGACCACAACGGATTCACGTGCTTCTTGTAACCGCTCTGAAATTCGAGTGATGTAGGCCTGGTAAAACGCGACACGAATAGTGCTAACGGTGTGCTCACGGACTTTGCGCAGTGAGCGGCCTCGTTCACGTGTCACAGCAACATACGTTTCTCCGCGCCAACTGCCGAGCTTTATCCAACGTTGACCCGACGTGACCATTTGCACTGCGAGCGAGGTAAATAGTGTTGCCACGACATCAAGGTCCGACGGCATGCCATAAGCGATGACAAAAGTTGAATTCGATGCGATGTCGACTTGCACGTCATTTGCGTGCGCCGCCGCGATGAACAGAGCAATCAGATGTTGATTAGCTCGCTTGCCCTTTTCGCCAATCGTGACCGTTCGCATCTCAGGTGAAGTGCGCTCTTCCTTTTTCTTGATGTGCGCTTGCGCAAGTGCCAAGTCAATACTCGCCGCTGTCGCCAAGGCTTGAGCCTTCATGAGATAGGCATCAGCTTCATGTTCATTGTCGGTGCGCTCAGCTTTCGCAAGCAAGGCGCTGATTCGCTCAAGAGGCATGAGTGACCTCGAGCCCGGCACCGTCGTAGGAAGCTCGCAAAACTAAGCCCGCCTCAACACCGAAAACAACTTCTGCAACTTGAATGAGTGCACTTCGAAAGTGCGGACCATGTGGGGGCAGTTGCGCTGTCCATGAACAGTGATGAGCTACTTCGTGTGCGAGAACCGCTTCCTTGCAAGCCCACGGTTGGTCTAAGGGGATAGCAATAATGCCGGCAGGCTCATAGTGAGCCTTTGACTGTCCTCGACGAGATCTCACCTGAATTTTCGAAAGTCCAGGAAAGTTCTGCTGCAACTGGGTTGATGAAAGCCAATGGTCAACAACTATTTGCATCGTTGCTAGATCACCAATGATGCGCTGGGTCGGCAAAGTAAATGTGGAACCAAAAAAATCGAAACGACCCCCACGATCCAATGCTTTTGACCAGGCATCTTCGGCTGAATAGACCAAGGCACGGTCTCGATCGATGATTGGCAGATCACCTGCGTTGCTCACGACTACAAGGATAGAGTGATCCTTAATGACTTCCTGGCGTCCACACCATCTGGTGCAAAAATCGCCGCTGTTTCGAGATCTTCCGACCGAAGTTGCGGTGCTTTCTGTCATAACCTTTTTCGTGTCCATCGGTTTCGGTATTTTGGCGCCTGCGATTCCGGTCTTTGCCCGCTCCTTTGGCGTTTCAGCACTAGAAGCCAGTGCAGTCATCTCCGGGATGGCTCTGGCTAGATTCATCATGTCGCCATTTTCTGGCATTCTCGCGAACCGGTTCGGCGAGCGGCTTGTGCTTTCCTCTGGCCTGTTTCTCGTGGCTTTAACCAGTTTGGCCGCAGGTATGAGTCACAGCTACTGGGAACTGCTGTTTTGGCGCGGAATCACTGGTGTCGGCTCATCAATGTTCACGGTGTCAGCTCTAGCTTTACTCCTGCGAGTGTCCAAACCTGAACAGCGTGGTCGTGCCGCGAGTGCTTTCCAAGGTGGTTTCTTACTTGGCGGTGTGGCTGGGCCAGCGTTTGGCGGGCTCATCGTGGCTTGGTCAATCCGAGCCCCGTTTTTTGTCTATGCGGGAAGTTTGCTCGTTGCCTCCTTCGTGAGTTTGTTCTTCCTATCAAAGGCCAAACTTGAGGTCCTTGAAGAGGAGGTGTCCCACGGGCAAGAAGATAAACAGGAATCACTTCGAGAGGCCCTCGGCGATGGGGCCTACCGGGCAGCACTGATGGTGAACCTCGTTACCGGGTTTGTGGCCTTTGGTCTGCGCATATCCATCGTGCCGTTATTTATTACCGAAGCTCTCGATCGAGGCCCGTCTATGGCTGGCCTGGGATTCTTAGTGGCTGCCGTTGTGCAAGCGGCTTTACTTATGCCCGCCGGTCGCATGGCTGACACTGTTGGACGAAGAAAAGCTATGCGCCTTGGCACCTCGATGCTGGCTTTGGGCATGATCGTTTTGACGGCGTCAGATATTTCGACCAACGGTTTTGGTACCGCCTCGCTCATCGGTCCGGCTCTGTTCTTCGCTGCAATGGCGATCCAAGGCGTCTCTGCTGCATTCCTTGGTTCAGCCCCGGCTGCAGTAGTCGGTGACATAGTCGGTGGCAAACGGGGTGGCATCGTGGTGGCCACCTTCCAGATGACCTCAGACCTCGGGATGATTCTTGGCCCACTGGCTGCCGGCTTCCTAGTCGATACTTTGGATTACGACTGGGCCTTTGGCGTCGGTGCGGCATTATCGATCGTCGCAGTCTTGGTGGTGTGGTTCATGCCTGAAACTCTTGGCCGCGTGCGCAACACCGCTCCAGCAACGACGTAACTGCGCGTATAATTGCTCTATGAGTAATGCTGGGGATCCGCAAACACTTTACGTTGCAATGGGTTGTTTCTGGGGAGCCGAAGAAATTTACTGGCTTACCCCCGGAGTCCTCTCGACCAATGTGGGATACATGGGTGGTGTCTACCCCAATCCTTCATACGAAGAAGTGTGCACTGGGCGCACCGGCCACACCGAAACCGCGCGAGTCACTTATGACCCTGCGTTGATCTCAACCTTTGAGATCTTGCGCATCTTCTGGGAGCGTCACGACCCTACGCAAGGCATGCGTCAGGGAAACGACGTTGGCAGCCAATACCGCAGTGCAATTTTCACAACCACTGCAGAACAACTCGATCTTGCAAAGAGAACGCGTGATGCCTACAACCAGGTAATCAGCGAAAAGGGTTACGGCGAAATCACGACCGAAATATTTCCCGCAGACGACTTCACCTACTACCCGGCCGAGCCGCATCATCAGCGTTATCTCGAAGTGAACCCAAACGGGTATCGATGCCATGCGCTCACAGGTGTGCCACTTCCTGAACTCGCTTAAATCATGATTGAGCAATCCCCTGTTGAAGAATTTGATGCCGAACTCAACCGGGTTGTCACGCGGTTGCGCACCATTGCCTTGGCCAAGCTGCCCGATATTGCTGCGCCCGTTGAGCAACTCACCACCGAGTTGCTCCGGCTTTGCTCAAACTTCGGTGATCCAGCCCCGCCTTCGCTACCCAGTTATGAATTGCGCGCATCAGGCGACGTAGTGATGGTGCTCGCAACTGATGCTCGCAATGCAGCCCGCGATGACCAACAGGTACAGGAAATTACTGCAGCCCTTACCGCCGCGCGGCGAGCACTTCCCTGAGCATGAGTTCTGAAGCGAACCATTTCATGAATTATGTGGCAGCGTTTTACTTTAAGACTTAATCGCGCCCGGCGAAGATCGCCAGGAAGCGCAGGATTTCAAGATAGAGCCAAATCAACGTCATTAGAAGACCAAAGGCCATTCGCCAGGACTCACGCTCTGGTGCCCCCAGTGCAATGCCTTGCTTGATCGCTTCGAAGTCCAGCATCAATGTGAGCGACGCAAGTAAGACTCCGACCAAACAAAGGATGAGTCCCAGCGTGCCGACCCCGTAGAAACCCCAACCATCGCCTACACCGAAAATCGCACCAATCAGCGAAGCAACTGCGATCAATCCGTAGCTGATCATCGCCATCATCATGACGCGAACAAACTTGCCGGTGACCTTCACGATTCCGGTGCCGTAGAGGAACAGCATCACAGCGAAGGCAGTCATCGTGCCGATAACTGCTTGCTGGATCAAGCCCTGGTACTGAATGGACTGCGCATAATCGTTGTACCAATAACTAATCGCACCTAGTAGGTAACCCTGAGCTACTGCATACAGCACCACCAAAGGAGGTGAGACTTCACGCTTGAGTACATTGGCAAAGCCCAGACCCAGGCCCGCGACCAGAGCCACGATGAGCATGAATGGTGCGCTTGGGTAGGTATTCCAACCTACGATCGCAAACGCGACAGTGACGATGAAGATCATCGTAGATTTGATGATGACATCAGCAATGGTGACGCGGGCGCCACCGCCAGCAGTGACCGTTGCGAACTGTTGATCCAGCGTGCCTGAGGCACCACCGGCGGCTCCTGCAATGGCAGTTTTACCCTCGTCATAGGCAAAGCCTGGAGCGCCGGAAACAGCAGGCTGCTCGTAGCGAGAGAGCACAGGATTGTTGGAAGAATTGAATCGCGATGGTTTAGCCATGGGTAGACGGTAAGTCGGATTCCCGAATTACCCAAACTTGATCAAAGAAGCGTGTCGCACTTGGTGCCCCCAATGGGATTTGAACCCATACTGTGCCGG
>CAFBMC010000015.1_pt1 | contig 22787 bp, 17 predicted proteins | sample 7268441 | NCBI WGS metagenome assembly CAFBMC01 (sample SAMEA6814051, study PRJEB35770) | freshwater metagenome | biome: Freshwater; feature: Freshwater reservoir; material: water | place: Czech Republic | collected 2017-05-23 | depth 30m m | reverse complement strand
GGGGCGTACCCAACCAACACCGAGTGCGAGCCGATCAGTTGGCGCGGAACTTGCTGGGGTCGCAATATCATTCTTTGGCATATGGTGCTCCAAATCGTTGGACGGGCCAATACCCAAACGGGCACCTACTTGCACGGTATGTCATAAACCGTCATTCACCCACGGTTTGAAGAAACTTTCTCCCCAGCCCCCTCTTGCAAGTCCTAAGGGTTCAATTGACGTGGTAAGACTCGCAGTAATCAGAGCTATTTTGCGATCCAGAAGGCGAAACTTAAGCCCTTAAACCGACAAGATTTATAGTTTTTCGGGCTCTAGCATCACTGGGAGCTCAATGCTCTTTGATGTCTTTCCCCTGGAACCGAGCATGAATAAGGCGACAATTGCGGCGATAGCCACCCCAACAGCGGCAATCATCAACGCCGTGGTCACCCCAACGGTGTAAGACAGACTGGCCGCGGTGGCCGCATCTTGACCGTTGGTTTGCAGGATTTCAGGGATAGCACCGGAAACCACCTCATCGGTGAGCGACTCATATCCGGGAATGTGAGCCCCTTCGACCAGCCAAACCGAGGTCACTCGCACCGCCGAGATGGCACTGATAACGGCGATACCTAATACCGCCGAAATCGAACTGATAAGCGCCATGAAACCCGAGATGGTGCCCATCTGGTCCTGCGGAATCGCCATCATGGCACCGGCTGAAACCGCCGGCATGCCGATGCCGATGCCCACACCCATAATGCCAAACCAGAAGACAATCTGGACCATTCCGGTGGTGGCACTAGTCAAATGCAGACCAAAAAGCCCAAGTGCCACCGTACCCAGGCCGATGCACGTTGTCGGGCCTAAGCCGATGCGGCCCATCATCTTCGGCGATATAGGAGCAAACACAACCAACATTAATGAAGCACCGAAAGATGTGATGCCGGCCATCATCGGGGTAAACCCGAGCACGTTTTGCACCAAGAGCATCTGCTGCATCATGGCCCCTGCCAAGACCATCGAAAGTAGAACCGAGATTGTCAATGTTGCCGGGATAGGCGCAACCTTGACCGACGCCCAGTTAGTTAACTTAATCAGGCTGTGGCGTTGCTGCATTACCATGATCAACAGAACAATGAATCCAGCAATAACCGGTACATAAACAATGGGCTCGTAATATTTACTTGTTTCTAGCATGCTCAAGCCACCGGCAACTAAAATCATCGCAACAGTAAGGAGCGATGATCCCAGCCAGTCAACTCGACGTTTTTCGGATTCATCAGGAGTATCTTTTGGAACTTCCCGAATTACCAACGGAATAACAGCTGCCATTAAAAACACGTTTACTCCGAACATCCAACGCCAGCCCAGGAATTGCACCATTGCGCCACCGATAATTGGTCCAAATGCCGAAGCACCTGACGTGACGGCTGTCCAAAGTCCAATGAGTTTTGGTATTTGATCGCGCCCAACCGCAGATGTCAGCATGGCCAAGGCCAACGTGCCCATGAATCCCGACCCGATACCTTGAATTGCCCGGCCAAAAATCAGCACACCCATATCAGGGGAAAGTGCGCTGATTGCCGAACCAACAACAAAAATTGAGGTACCTATTACATACAGTCGACGCCGGCCGGTGCGGTCGCCAAGGGCGCCCGCTGGCACCGCGAGGGCAGCGCCAGCCACCATGTACGCCATCATCGCCCATTCCATCTGAGCCATCCCAACGCCGAATTCCTTTTGGATACTCGGCAGGGCAACCGACATGACACTCATGTCAAGGCCCACCAGGAATTGGCCGGTGGCTAGCGCGACGAGCGCGACGTTCGACGCTATGCCCATGCGCGCCACGCTGACATTCGACTCGTTACCAGACTTCGTTGAGTCGCCACCTGTCTTGGCTACAGGGCCATCGGGCTGGTGGGCGTGAATTCTCGAAAGTTGGGCTAGATCCATTCGTAGATTCATGATGCACTATCGCAGAGCGAAGGGAAAATATCAGATATTCTTGGAAAGCGTTCGTCATATGATCGTCAAATGAATACCGAGTTCATCCCGCTCTGGCAGCCCCACAGCCGTACCATCATCGCTCCCCCTGAAGAAATCTACTTAATCACAGATGGTGATGAACAGGTGCTCACCGGAGAGCTCTTCGCCGCGCTGGCGCCGCACATCGATGGCGCGGCCACGGTCAGTGAAATCACTGCACGCATGGTCGCTGACGGGAGCGCCACAGAGCAGGAAGTCCCTGCGGCCATTGAGATTTTGAGTGATCATGGATTTGTGGTCGATGCAGGTGACTTCACCACCCCCTCCGATGTTTATCGAATGTGGTGGCGAGAAGATCTAACAGAGAGCACAACAGCGACAACCGTGGCCGTTATTGGAATTGGCGACGTGCCAAAAAGTGAAATCCAAGAGGCCATCTCCGCCCACAATTTAGTCACTACCGACGATATCGCAAGCGCCTCCGCTCTCGTACTCATCGCCGATGATTACCTAAATCCCGAAATCGCCGAAGTAGCGAAAATGGCCTACGAATCGGGTACCCCGGTACTGATGGCGAATGTTTTCGGAGTCCGCCCAACAATTGGTCCATGGCTTGGCGCACCCGGGCCTTGCTGGCAATGCCTGGCGGTTCGCCTGGAATTCAATAGGCAGGTCGAGAAACGTTTACTCGATGAAGGTGAACGCATGGGTCCAATTGCCAAGGGCTGGACTCCAACCACGCTCGCACATGCTGGTGGTGAGATCGCACTCGAACTCTTACGTACTTTCGCAGGCCGGCCACACGCGAACGCCCATCAGGACCCGGCCATTTCGATGATGACCATCATCGACCACCTAAACGGCGACCGAAGCATTCACCATGTAGTTCGACGGCCTCAATGTGGGACCTGCGGCGAACCGCTCAGTCTAAAAAACGCACAGGTTGAAATAGTTCTCGAATCCGGTGCGCTTGATGCCAAAGATGACGGCAGCTACCGGCGCCTTACTCCGCAACAGACCTTGGACACCTATGGACACCAGGTCAGCCGTGTCACAGGCGTAGTTGAACACCTGCAACGCACAAATTTGGACAATGACGTCACGCACGTTGTTGAGTCGGGGGTTAACCTCGCCACTGTAAAAAAGGGTATGAAGGTTTCAGGTTTTCGGCAAAATGCCGGTGGTAAAGGCACGACCCCTGAACAGGCGCGGGCTGGCGCGTTAGCAGAAGCCATCGAACGCTACGCGGCTACCTATGCAGGCGACGAACCGAGCATGGTTACTTCGATGACCAAACTTGGCGAACAAGCGATTGATCCGCGGTCATGCATGCTGTTTAGTGATCACCAATACGACACCCGTGAGGCATGGAATGCCTCTCGCAATGGTAAGCATGTAATTCCGAAGAGATTTGATCCGGATGTGGAAATGCCGTGGTCACCAATTTGGTCTTTGACCGAGCAACGGAGCCTGTGGCTACCAACCTCATACACCTTTTATAACTACATCGGTGAATACCCACGAAACGGCTGCAATTCCGATTCAAATGGCAATGCCGCTGGTACCTCCATCGAAGATGCGATTTTGCAAGGTTTCTTCGAGTTGGTTGAACGTGACGCAGTTTCAACCTGGTGGTACAACCGTATTAATAGGCCCGGAGTAGACATCGATGCCTATGCAACCACCTATGGCGATCCGTATTTCAATCGTCTTCGAACCCATTACAGCGAAGTACTTGACCGCGATATTTGGGCACTCGATGTCACCAGTGACCTCGGCATACCAGCCTTCGTGGCTGCCTCGAAGGCTCGCACCGGACTCCCCCGAGTCCTTCTTGGTTTTGGTGCCCATCGAGATCAACGAGGAGCACTGCTTCGTTCACTAACTGAAATGAATCAGATGCTCGGCATGATCGGCTCGATGGAGGCTCACGGAGCGCCAACCGAACTAGACGTTTCCAAGCCAGAGGTGAATTGGTGGTACACGCCAACAATGGACCTGCATCCATATGTGTTCCCTGATCCCAATCTAGAACTCACCACGCCGGCAGATCATACGCACGACTGGAGCACTGACGGCAAAGCCAATGTTGAAAGAGTGGTCGCACTACTCGCTGATCACAGTATGACGATTTCGGTAGCAAATATGACCAAGCCCGATATTGGCATGCCCGTTGTCAAAGTCGTGGTGCCAGGTATTCGACATTTCTGGCCGAGGTTTGCGCCTGGTCGGTTGTATGAAGTACCGGTGAATATGGGTTGGCGTGATGTCGCTCTAGCCGAACCTGAACTTAACCCAACACCAATATTCTGGTAGTTAAGAACTCTTAGTTTGTTGGCTGGCTTTCGCTGATAACCCTCAGCGCGCCACCATTGAGCAATAATTGCAACATCGGCGTGGTGTCCTCGATACACGTAGTCGAATCTATTGCGAACTGTGCACACAAGGTTTCGACTAATTCCTGAAACGATATCGGGCGGTCTAGAAAGTCCCAGATCAATGCACCCATGTGGTCAAGGCCCATTAATTCATATTCAGATGTCACCAGTACTAAGTCGTCGCCAACTTGTGCAGTCTTTACCCGGTCATCTTTAACAAAACGAGTAGTCAGGTCCAGTGGCACATCCCGCTTGGGGAGCACCGCGGCCGCAAACAACTTGTCACCAGATGACCGCACTTGGTTGGCAGCAGCAGGCACAGCCGTTGCCAACCTGCCTTCGATGAGGTAGCCAAACTCTTCCATCAAAGCGCCGCAATTACGCTCTATTTTGGTCACTTGGCTAGCACTTAGCTCGCCGCGCCAGCCCCCTGCCTGACCCTTTCTAAAGAAAGGAACATCGGTGCTAGGCGAGCGCTCGCTAAACCCACTTTCGCGCTCACGTGATTGAAGCTTTTCAAAACGCGTTGATTCAACCGCGTAGACAAGCTCGTTTTCCGAAACTTCTAGACCAGCAAATTTCAATGCAGCACCAAAAGTCGCATTCGGCTCTGCCAAGAAATCCTCATAGCGGAATACCGCGACCGGATAGGTGGGTAAACGGCGCCAACTATCAAGGTGTTCTGACCAAGAGCCTTGCGGCTGTCGACTCATAAGTACCGATGGGGATCCAGGAGATTGCGGATCACGCCGGCAAAGCAGATCAACCGCCGCATCTAGACTCATATTGAAATGCCGCGCGGCCGAACACGCAACATCGCGTGGGTCTCGAATAATCACTAGCGCTGCACGCGAGGCTGCCGCGGGGAATAACTCCGAGCCATCAGGTGCGCTACGAAACTTCTCGTGAGTCTTGCGCAGGGTTGGACGACCTAACCGGTCGTTAGTAACCAACTCCAAGCGCGAGCGCACTAAGTCCAACTCATCGCAGCTCATTCGCCTGGCATCAATACCCCAGGCGGTCAAATACTCCATATCGCATGGCTGTACAGACTCGTGTGGCGTGAATTTTTCATCCTGGGCCGACTCGACCGCTTTCCAGACGAAGCGAAACCAGGTGTTGCCAGATTTTGGATATGAAGCCAACCAGACATTTGCCGGCAGTACAGCTAGGTCTTCTTTAACCATTGTTTAACACCACCCAATCAGCAAGCTCATTAAGTGCCGCATTCAATGCAGTCTTTGCTTTAGTTGCTACTGCCCGCGAATCGTCAGATGCCCATTGCGCATCTGGGTCTGTTACCACCCGCAGTGGGTCACTACTGACCCATGCTGGCAACACTGCCAAGCCGGTCACAATATCTAGCAACTCACCAGGTGTGCGCTCATTTGCTATCACCTCCACCAGCATCGCGCGAGCGATTCGGGCCCGACCAATGCCAGGTGATACCGGTTCGGGCGGCTCGGGCATTAAAGTCGCCATTGCTACCAAAGCAATCGGCTCCGACCAACGGCTAAGCGCGACCCCGACCGCATTACCCCCCGGACGAACAAATTGTTCAATATCTAAAGACTCGCTTACAGCCACGGCGGCAGAACAGATCACCGGTGACTGGCGCGGGTACGCCAGCACTTGCCCATCAATCACTCGTGCAGGAATTAAAAAGTCGCTTAAGCAGCACCACCCCATTTTCGCAAGCCCAACGATCACCTGCTCTGCAAGGACTGGGGCCGAAGAAATCAACACCGCTCTACCTGCAGGATCAACCATGACCGAACCATTGAGCAACCAGAATCCCCGTCGCCACCAGGCCAGCGGGTCAACCAAGTTGTCGAGCACCATGGCTTCGCACTGGGCATCTACTCCATCAGCCAAAGTCAACACATGGGATCCATCCGGTGCAACCCGAAAAGCTGCAAGCCCTGGAAGGGTGAACTCCCATGGCTCAACTTGCGTATTAACAAGCCCTGACATTCGTAGCTCCTAGAAAAACGGCAGATCAGTACAATGGACTGATGGCGATTTCACCGATTGACCCTTGGGTGTAGTAATCAAGACCAGTAGCCAGCGCAAATGCATCACTGTCTCCGGTACCTAATGGAACCGACCCTAAGCCCATGGCCGTAGCAGAATACTGAATGGTCGCCATCATTACTCCGACATGTTTAAGCATGAGCGAATAAGCGATACCCCCATATTTGGTTGCGATGTCTGGATATCGTGCAGCAAGCACCAGTAATACTTGGGGCCTGGACATGCCCCCGCCCACTGCCTCACTCGCACCAAAGATTACTTTCTCTTGGTGCTCGAGTTCGCCGGTCAAGGCACCAAGTGAATGTGAGCCTTGGCGGTAGGCATAAGCGCCGGGTGTTAGTCCGGCGACTCGACTTGCGAACACCACGATGTCAATTTCATAAAGGCCACCGCCAGATGGATAGGTGCGGCCAGAACGTTCAATGAGCTTCCCGAATGTTTCGTCACTTCGCGGAATTAGGTGCATCACGCGCGCAAGTAGCTCCGCAAGTTTAACTACTGGTAGTTCCGGGCCGTCCCATGCGCGAATCGAAGTGCGTTTTTCAAGTACCGTTCCAAATGGAGGATCAAGCTCAATAACGTTTGCAATGTCAATACTTGGTAACAGGATGTCACCTGGCACAGGCTGGGTCGAGGGCTCCGCAGCGTGAGGAATAATTGTGAATCTGGCGGTACCTCCTAACTTGTCCAGCGTTCGACCATTTCGGGTCTTGGAGTGGAAAAGCAGGTCGTGAAACTCCCAAGACTTCGGGATATCAGCATCTTCGACTGATTTACCAACTTCATTGAGTGGTTCACTTTGGGCAATGGCATAGGTCTTGATCAACACTTGGCCATTTTGTTCAAGCCCGATCTTGACGTGTGACAGCCCAATTCGCTGCCTGGCAGCAGGGATATCCGACACCGAACCATCGGTGTTTAATTCGTAAACCGTGCGCTCTTTGGCCACCTCGCCAACTGCCGCTAGCGCGCTTACTTGCATCTGGCGCTCCACCCCGAGATTGACCATCACTTCCGGGAGCAATGCGATCGCCTGCGGGGTGAAAACTTCAAAGCCGATCCGCGGGCCGAGACCCGTGTGAGTCACATCAATAGCCAAACGGACAGACGGTACCCCGCCCAGCAAGGGCTTGATCGCCAAGAAGCGCGACAAACCTGATGTCGGTAGGCCCGCATTCTGCAAAATTTTCTTAGCAAGATCGAGTGTTTCGGTGTCAGGAATTGCAAACAGCATGCGTACTACATCTTCCCGACCAGGGAGTACCGCAATCATTCCCGGCAGGCCTAGGTCAGCAACTAGCGCCGTGGCATCTGGGTTGTTAGCCAGCTGGCAAGTGCTACCTAATGCCCGAAGGGTCTGGTGGAGTCGCTGCTCCTGAGCGTGGCCTTCAAGGGGATCAGTCGGAGGTACTAAATGCAGGAATGCACCCATAAGTGACTCGACGCCATCGACAACGTCAAACTCATAGAAACCTGTCCGTGTGAGAAGCGCGCGATCACCGGTAGCACCGTCACCCTCGTATGGCAGACACACGGAGATATCGACTTGACGCGATCCATCATGGTGCAACTCAAAAAGCAAATGGAAAGAAGCATCGGCACCCTCGACCGGTATTTGATTAATACCAGCAACCAACCCGGTATGTGAAAACCCACGTGGCAATGCTTCGCCTTCAGCCCAGGAAATAAGTGAATTAACTGCGGGCACGAACTCCAGACCTCGGGCTACAGCCATCACAATGCCGATGGAGCGCATCAGGCCCAGAACTTCGCATACACCTGAAACACTCAAACCTGACGACGCAGCTAAAGCAATCGGTGTTTGATCGAATGCCAAGCCTGCAGCCACCGCGGCGACCCTTGGGTCATGAATTTCTAAGTATGCGGAAGTGGTTGGTATTTCAATGACCACCCGACGCTTGGTGCGATGCAAATATGCGAATCTTGATAGGCGAAATGCCGTGGCCGGTAATGCATCAACGGGCATTAAAGCCAGCGGCTTAACACCCGGCACCAAAGTCGCAAGAGGCACGTCGCCGTCATATGCGGTAACGGCTAGAAACCCGCCATCGGCCAATTTCTGCATCAGCCTAGGGTCGCTACCCGCCGATGAAGGAGTAGCACCGTTGGTCGGCAGCGTGCCTGCGAAGTCCGCCGGCACCACAAGTGTGCCACTCGGCCCGACCAGCTCACTCCAGTTTGCATCGGCAGACTTGATTGTTACCGCTGGGCTCAGCGCAACTATCTTGCTCACCGAACTGCCACCCAACGCCGCACTCGACCAACAGCCACCGGCAAAGTGTCAGCTACGTCAATAGTGAACCGGTACTCACGGGCACCACGCGTAGAGCGAACTGGATCCTTGAAACGAAGTATTATGTCCCAGCAGTTGCCACCGACCCGACTAAACGGGCTGTACTCCGAGCTGTAGGTCTGATACTGCAGCCCATCATTTAAAGCATCCAAGAATGCCGTCGCGATCTGGTACCCATTGGTTGCCGCAAGATTCAAGGCTCGTTCAACGGAAACGGATGGGTCCTGTGGAGCCCGGAAGTAGATCTCCTCTAAGAAATCTTGGACCGCTAACTGAACGTCACGTGATGGTGCAACCTGCAGGCGAGTCCAGATGTCGCTTGCAATGTCATCGATTCCGAAAACCTCATCATCGACACCTGCCGCAATAGATTCAGCTCTGGCTTGCGCTGCCACTCCTTGCTCGTGACCCTTTAACGCATCGGCGTGAACCGCGGCCAGGCACTGATGCGCCAAATTTTCCGGATGCCATCCGTATATCCCGCGCAGGCCATTGCGATGCAACTTTCGGACAACGGTGCCATCGAGCAAGGTCGCGGTTCCGGGTTCAGCGCTACCTGGAATTGACGCGATCGAAATACTTCCGTTCGCTTGGCCTTGAAAAAGTGCAGCGAGCATGTCATAGACATCCGCGGCATACGGACCAACAGGTGTAATTGCAAACCGTGGCTCACCATTTATTGACAGCACCCAGATCAAACGGCGAGCTTCCGCCGGAAAATCGTCTAAGTAATCAACCATCGCCTGCGGGTCATAAACGATGCCGCTTCCTGCTCCGTACCCACCACCCATGGCTTCTGTAAAAGAGTCCCGAGTGATTTCGTCACCAAAGTCGTAACTAATCTGGCCAATCGCAAAAGTGCGCGCAGGATATTTGATCGACGGCTCAACCTTGGCTGGAACTACCACATCACCTCTACGCTCCTCGCGCTTGTATGCCTCACGGGGCAATGGTGGTTCGCCGGTGTGGTGAGTTGCTGACGAATGTGGTGGCAGTTGATATTGACTGGCTGGACTCGGTGGCTCTGATAGCGCCGAAGGCGCATCAGGGGCCGGTTGCAAAGCCAAGATTCGTGCATTGTCGGCAGCGAATGAGGCAATCGCCACCCCGTCGAAAAGTACTTCAAGGGCTCGGTCAACGGCAACTTCACCGCCAATACACCGCCCAGCCCCCGCCCCAGTGCATGGACGTGCCGTTGCAATTAAGACATTACGAACCAACTGTGGGTTTGGTGGGCGGCCAGCTTGCACCAAAGCCGATGTAATCGCGGTGATCAAACCGGTAAGTACCGGCGCCGCTACACTCGTGCCTTTTTCATTGAGGACATCACCATCAGGCTTGGCTCCTAAGACGTTCTCGCCCGGGCCCATGATGGAATGCCCGTCATATCGGGAGCCAAAGTTTGTGAAATGCATGGGAGCACCGTCATCAGCCAGCGCCCCAACCGCGAGCACAGTTGGCATAGCCGCTGGTGAGCACCAGTTCTCGCCGTAGTCGTTGCCGGCTGGCGCCACGATAATCGCGCCGGCTTCTTCGGCTTTGCGCACTGCATCTGTGAGCCAAGACTGGGTTTGTCCAGTTTGACTTGGGTGACAAAAAGCGCAATGGATGATCTGGGCTCCTTGCGAAAGCGCGTACTCAATCGCGCGCGCAATCCCGATCTCGGATTCGGCGCTGTCATCATCAACTCCGGATGCGATGAAAAGTCCACGTGCCCGCGGGGCTAACCCCGGTACTTCACTTCCGGGTTGGCCAAAAATGACACTCGTAATATGTGTTGCGTGAGCAGTACTGCCTTGTGAATCTTCGCGGTCACCAAGCCAGTACCCGCGGACCGCTGTTACGTCAGCACCCTGGAACGCTGGGTGTGAGATAACGGGACTACCGTCGATGACAGCAGTGAGTACGCGCGGGTCCCCTTGAGTGAGCGCCCGCAAACGGAGCACCCCCGGCAGGCTATTGAGATCAGGCATTACTTACCCTAACGATGGGTGAGGCCGCGAAGAAAACTGGTGGAATCTTTTACTGCGCCTTCAACGACCGAAACGCCACGCTCCTCTAAGTACTTGGCCCAATGGGCAAGTGCGTAGATCCCAGATCCGTTTTCATTTATATCCGCCCATGGTTGATAAATATGAGCCAAGATGCGTATTTCTTCATCGGGGTTGTGACCACTCGGATGCACATTATGACCGGGGTGCAGATTATGTGAAGTGGGGCTAACCGTGGCGCTAATTCGGTTCACCGACCTTCCAGTCGGTGAACCTGTCAATGTTTGCGACACTGATTTCGCTGACTCAGGCTTCTTTGGTAGTGCCGCCTGTGGTGGTGGATTCTCACCACCTGCAGATTTCTTTGCCGCACTCATCTTGACCTATTTCTGGGAGCGAATGCGGCGTTACTCCATGGGGATGGGTCGTCGTAATTAGCCCCATGGGTGAGGTGCATATACACCTCAACTAGATGCTTAAGCGAGCCCGAAGTCACATCTACCGTCGTGGACGGATTGACGATTTCAGGCCGCTGAACAGGCGGTGCCAAAATAGGGAACATGTCCGCCAACTATCAGACGGCCGTGGTCCAACTGCGGACCTCACCCAAAGTAACCGGCATCATTTCACTGACATCAACAGTAAATCGATACACGCGTCGAGCACGGCGAGTGTTCTCTGGGTCGAAGAACTTCATCTTGACATCCCAAGCATCGGCATCGGCACGAGCAAATGGCGACATTTCAGTCTCGATGGTTTCAAGTTGCATGCCACCACCTAAGGCCTCTGAGAACACCATCGCGGCCTGAAAGGCATTCGTCGCGGCGAAGTTGACCGCACGGTCGCTGGACAGAACTCCGAGGTTGCGCAGGTCGTAGTAAACCCGGTCAAGGAAGCCCCGCAAGTTATTTTGGATCGTTAGTAGATCGGCAGTCGATGATGTTCGCCCACTTACAGCCTCAGCAGCCTGTGAAATGAGCCCATTATGCTTCCAGCCGTACATGCCACGGGGATTTTCTAGCTGCAGCACTGGCACCACTTGACCCGAGAACAAGCGAACGGTGTTGCCCGTTAGTCGCCCAGGGATGCTCACTCGCTGAATGTGATCCTCATCGCCTTCACCAAGAATCTCGCCTGCCAGGATTTCGACGAGTCGGCTATAAAGATCTGCGCCGAAAGCGCCGGTTGGCTCCAAAGCGTAAACAGGGGTCAGTTCAACATTCAAAGTCCATGTGAGCGCCCTGGCCTCAGAAAGATTCTGGCCGAGATAGGAGACAAGTTGCCGGGCATCATATGGATTCGGCGGCACTACATCGCCATTAACTTCAACAGGTGGCATCAATTGCTTGAATGAATCGCGGCGGGCTTCCGTGCCGAAATCATAAGACAAGTTTCCGAGCGCATACACCATATTTTGGCCCTCGGGTGCATCCGCCATTGATGGACGAACCGATGCTGAAACACCAGACTCGGCGTTAGCGTCCTGGGGTGAACCACCACAACCACAACCGCCTGCTGGGGAGACACCCGAAGTCCCTACCGCCATTGCTTCACTCATTGCCGCCACTGCTCCTTCAACATCGATAGTTCCTGACAGCAGGCGCTGACAGATATCTAAGTCGTTACTACCACATGGCGCAGAGCCACGAAGGATGAATTCACGAATCATCAAAGAACTGGGGACTACCCCCGAAACACTTTCGCGGCCCTGAGACAGCAGCAGCGCAGCCACCCCGGCCACTATTGGGGTGGCAAACGAAGTGCCACTGAGCCTTGAAACTCCCCCGCCGGGAACGGCTCCTAAAATATCGGCCCCGGGCGCAGTTATCCCATTGCAGGAATAGCCATGGCCCCAGTTACTAAAGTCCATTGGCTCACCCCAGGAATTGATCGCTCCGACCGCCAGTGCAGTAGCGGCAGCAGCCGGTACATGTAGGCATTCGCACCCGTCGTTGCCCGCTGCGGCGATCAAGAGGACACCAGCCTCGGCGCATCTAGCCACCGCATCGGAGAGCCACTGATCAGCTACCCCTGTATCTGAATATTGGCCGCCGGAGAAATTGATGATGTCGGCGCCTTCTTCAATGGCTAATTCAATTGCTCTAGCAACCTCCAGCTGGGGTGCACTACGTGTTACCGCGTCGTATACGGGGATGATGATCCCTCGTACTCCAGGGCAGATGCCCTCAACTTCTGTGCCAGGCTGGCCAAAGAGAATACTCGCCACGTGCGTGCCATGTTCCGCCATGCTGTTACCCGCCTCGGCAGACATTGCGTTTGCTCCCAAAGCAAATCTCAGATCTGCTCCCGCGAAAACCCCATGAGTGAAGTCAACCGGGCCGTCAATCACCGCGACGGTAACTCTAGAAGACCCTCCACCAGTCACCTCGTGCAGCTCGCGCAACCCTTTCAACAGGTCCAAATTGGAAGCGGGATTCAACTTGCTTTTGCTCAGTGCCACCGCCGGCCGGGTGGCCTCGGGCTGCGATCGGTTAATTTCAGGCACTAGCGAACAGTAGCCGCCGACCGCAGATCGGACTACCCCCCTCGCACGGATTGGGCGCCAAGCAGGTGCCTGGAAATATGATTTCAAGAATTCTTGGGGGTTGGTATTCAGACGAACCACCACCATCAAATGGTGTTATTCCTCATAGCCCTCAAAGCACACACACAGAGGGGCTGCGCCACCGCACCATGCAGCGGGGTTTAGGGTGCCGCCGATACCGGCCACCCCGGGCCGCACCCAACCAACACCGAGTGCGAGCCGATCAGTTGGCGCTGAACTTGCTGGCGAAGTGACGTCAATACTTGGCATCTGGTGCTCCATTCGGTTAAGTGGTAAATACCCAAGTGGGGAACTACTTCAATGGTAGGCAACAAGTCATAAATTACCTAAGTTTTGTCTAAATCTTCTGCGCTAGGCCCACAAACAACTGGCCCTCAACCACAAGCGGTCAAGGGCCAGTAATAGCGATGAACATCCTACCTAGAGTTAGGGGAAGGGTGCCTACTCTTCTAGGACTTTGCGATTAGGCGGTCACTAACTCGATCGTAGCTACGTCAAAGTTGAAGAGTTTGGCAGCGTTATCGCGAAAGACTTTACGTGCGTCATCGGCACTGATATCCCTGGCCAATCTCTGCACGACTTCACGTGAATGCGGATACGTGCCCTCTAAATGCGGGTAGTCCGATCCCCAGATCAGCGAATCCGCTCCAGTCATGGCCAGAACACCACTTTGTTCACCAAGGTGATTGACGGGGCTATTCCCAACTCACTCTTGGGCATGTTCAGGCCCACACGGCCACAGATTGACTCTTTTGCGCCCTTTCGCGGCTTATTTATATAACGAAATGGTAACGATTATTTGGCTAACTTCTAGTCCTCGCCAACGCGCTCTCATAGTTGTTCAATAGCCACTGCGAATTGCGGATGGCGTCATCAACGGAGGATTAAGTGATTTCTAGCCGACATCCGCGCCGATCGACAGTTTTTGCTGTCGGTGCCAGCGCGTCTTTACTTGTAGCCCTTGCGGCCAATAGCGCCGTTGCTGCGCCAACCCCAGCCCCAACCAAAGCCACGGCGACATCAAACGCCGCGTGTCCAGTAACACCTGGTGTCACACCTGCTGGCATCACGCTTGGCTGGATCGGATCAAAGACCGGCGCAGCATCAACTACCTACCTAGGATCCTCTGAAGCCGCGCAACTGCGCGTTGATCAGGAAAATGCCAAGGGTGGCATCAATGGTCGTAAGCTCACGTTGCGGGTTTACGACGATGCAAGCAACTCAACCACGCAAATCTCTCAGGCCCAGAAAGCCATTGCTGACGGCGTCTTTGGACTCAATGCCAATGCGAGCACAGTGTCCATGTGGCCAACTCTTAAAGAAGCCAATATCCCTGTTACCGGATTCTCTAACCCGGGTTTTGGTACCGACCGCAATGCCTTTGGTGTCACTGGTGCATCGACCTCATCAAACCCGGCAATCTCGTCAACCGGGCTATTGGAAAAATTGAAGTCGATGGGAGCAACCAAAATTGCGTTGGTCAACCACATCAGCGCTGGTTCGGTTTCAACATTCAACGCTCTTCAAAACTTGATTCAGTACGTACCCGGCATGAGCTTGGCACTGCGAATTCCCGACTCACCTCAAGGTGCGCATGACGCAACTTCTGAGGCACTGCGCATCAAGAACTCCGGCGCTGACAGCGTTGCATACTCGGGCTTCATCGATGGCGGCATCTCACTAGCTCAAGCACTCAAGCAACAGGGTGTGACTCTTAAGGCGATGAACATCGTCGGACTATCCGATCCTGCAATTCTGCGCACTTCCGGTGGAGCACTTGAAGGTGCACTCGGTACCACCTACGGTGCTCTTCCTGTCGGAGTGAACGTTCGCGCCATGAAGACTTATGCCTCGGCAATGAAGGCAGCTGGTCTGAACTCGTACTCCCCAGCAGCACCGCTCGGCTACATTGGCGCCGACCTGTTGATCAAGGGCCTGAAAGTCGCTGGCAAGTGCCCAACTCGCCAATCATTCATCGACAATCTGCGTCAAGTCACTAATTACGACGGCGCAGGAATGATTCCAGAAAAGGTGTCATTCCTGCCAGGCATTTTCCCTAACGGCAACCCTCCGAGGTGCACCTGGTACTCCATCGCCAAGGGCACTGAACTTACCCCTGACGCCCAGGTCACCTGTGGCGCAAGGTACATCGACACCTCGACTGGCAAGGTCATTCTTGGTTAGTAGCACGTCGGTACATGACTGTGGCGGGTGTCCTTGGACACCCGCCACAGTCATGTCATTGCACGCTTGCAAGTTGAAGTAGGAGCCGCGATTACCAGAATCGCTCGAACACTGAATACTCATACCCACGTTCTGCCAGCGCTGGCATGTAACTCACCACATAGACCAGTCGATTCACACAAATTCTCTAACGCATACACCTATCTCGCATCGGCATTGAGTTCCGAGACGATGCCACTCATGACTTTGGGTGCCTAAGAGATTTCCATCGATGCGCTGCCGTCATCTCCGAAAGACCATATGGTGAGTTTGTAGCTGTCATCGCCATCCTTGGTGTTCTCCTGGTCAACATGCAGCTGCCCCGTTTCAGAAACACCAAGCGAAAGGATGAACTCGTGGAGGTCACGGACGTTTCAAAAGTCACTTTGCCAGCTGAAGAACAGCCGCACGACGTCGCAGGACAACCTGTAGTGATCGGTGCAGACCTACCTGCAGAGATCTTTTTGCCGAGTCGAGTCGACGGAGCACCCGCCATCGTGATGTGTGCCGAAGCGTATGGACCAAACCACGCAACACGAACGGTCGCAGCCGCACTTGCAGAGCGTGGATTCGTGGTGATCCTTCCCGACTACTACCGGGGCGAAGGGCCAAAGGACCGCGAAAACTACGTCGATTTCACTGAAGTCGGATCAGTGATTAGCAAGTTCAACTTCCGCCGGGGCTTTCTCGACATCGCGATGTGCATTGACTACATGAGGTCGTATCCCCAGGTTAACCCGGATCGGGTCGGAGTCTGGGGCTACTGCACAGGTGCGACGCTGGCACTCGCAGCTGCCTGCATCCATCGAGAGGTTGCCGCGGCAGTCGCGTTTTTTCCGAGCCAGCCGCGCTTTGTCGCACATGATGATGCACATCCGCTTGATGTCATCGACATGATGTGGACACTGCAGTGCCCCCTGCTTATCGAGTACGGCGACGAGGACGCTATTTGGCCTCTTGAACTGCGAACTGAGGTAGAGCGGCGCTCGAAGGCATGGGAACTAGATGCCGAGTTTGTTCTTCATCCCGGTGCTGGCCATGCCTTCAATGCACCTGTGCCACCTTTGCGCAACGATTCGGCCGACCGATTGGGTTGGACAACGGCACTCGAATTCATCCAGAAGCGCCTGAACAGCTAAGGCCGCGACGCTACTTCAGGGTGACTTGTGTTCCAACTCATTTTCAGGCACCTTGCCAACAATTATGAAATTAGACTTGTTCAATACGAGCATTAGTTAGCCAGCTTCGGTTACATCTTGAGCACTGGCGAGCATTTTCGTCTTTCAGAATGCCAACATTTAATTTGTTCCAGCGCCAAAAATTTCGATTGGCACGAATTGAGGATGTGGCATGAATCAGAAGTTTGTACGAGCGCTTGCTTTGAGTGGAATTCTCATTCTCGGGGTTCCTGTCCTGAGTTCTTGCGGCCAGTCAGTGGAATCGATAGCAGAGAAAGCCCTCGAGTCAGGTACCGGAGCCGATGTAGATATTGCTGACGGCGGTGTCACCGTCAAATCAACTGATGGCACCACGACGGCGATTGGCGAAGGTATCGCACTGCCAAGCGACTGGCCCTCAGACGTTCCGACCATTGACGGCACGCTCGTCACAGTTTCTGTTTCCGGAACCAAAGGCGAAGCCAATGCCATGTGGAAAGTCGCTGGAGACGTCACCACAGTTGCCGGTGCCTACAAGAGCGAGTTACAGAAAGCTGGCTACACGATTGTTAATGAGACAACAATCGCGCAGACCACTCTCATCGGCGCAGAAGGCAACGGAAAGAACGTGTCAGCATCAGTAACCGACGCTGATGGAGAGACATTAGTGACCATCACGTCCGCTCCTATCTCGTAAAGAATACAAGAGATGCGTGCATCGAGAGGTAGATGTCATCCACTTAGCTGAACTGACACGAAGCCTTTGCGGAAGTTTTCGCCAACACTATGAATTCAGCGCTGACTTCCCACCCCACTGGTAACCACTGCGCAATCCACCGTGCATCGTTCCAAACACCACAGTGTTCATCGCTTGGTCGAGTTCTTCAGGATCCCACTGACGATCAGCAACACTCACCACACCATTTGGTGTCCACGGAGCGAAGTGAGTAACACGAGATCCCTGCGAAAAGAAAGCTTGACCATTGACATGACGTGACAGGTCAGATGCAAGCCAAACAGCTAAAGGTGCGACGTTGCCAGGATCTCTTGGATCGTATTCGGTGTACTGATCAGGCTCAGCAATCTCGTTGATGTCGGTGCCGCGTGTGATGCCAATGAGTCGCGTTGTTCCAGACGGCGCAATGGTGTTGGACCGAACCCCATAACGCATCATGTCTTGCGCAAGCGCGACGGAGAACATAGCGATGCCACCCTTAGCAGCCGAGTAGTTTGTTTGACCCGTATTGCCGAGCAACCCAACTGATGAAGAAGTGCAAATCACTGAGGCGTTAACTTTGCCACCAATTTGCCGACTCTTCTCGCGCCAGTAAGCAGTCGCGTGGCGCGCAGGTGCGAAATGGCCCTTGAGGTGGACCTTGACTACAGCATCCCAGTCACTCTCATCCATGTTGAAAATCATTTTGTCGCGCAAGATCCCCGCGTTGAGTACCAAAGAGTCCAGCCCGCCGAAACTATCGATGGCTTGATCCACCATTTCTTTGGCAGCGTCGAAATCAGATACGTCCGCGTAGTTAGCAACCGCTTCGCCACCGCGACTCTTAATGATCTCCACTACTTCATCAGCAGCGCGCTGATCAGAACCACCACCGGTGGGTGCGCCACCGAGATCATTCACGAGCACCTTCGCTCCGTGCTCAGCCATGAGGAGGGCGTAGCCACGGCCAACGCCGTGCCCTGCGCCAGTGATGATGACGGACTTTCCTTCGAGAAGTTTCATGCCCAGATCTTAAGGAATAGAAGGCGGGACGTGGGCGTAAATCGAAATCTAGGCGCCGTGATTTCACGGGGGCTAGACCAGCAATCACCTGCGAATGCCCCGGCTGAACGTCTAGCCTCAATTGACAAGCGCTCACATCTTTGGATGCGAGCAAACCCATGGGAGTTGATGGCCGTGTTCAAAGACAAGGTTGTAGTGGTAACTGGCTCGAGCCGTGGCATCGGCCAGGCAACAGCGATCGAGTTCGCACGCCTTGGGGCAAAAGTTGTGAGCGTTGCTCGTGGCGTACCGCACCACATCTTTCCCGGCACACTCGCGGAGACCGAACAAGTGATCCGAGGGTTCGGTGGCGAAGTCGTGAGTGTGGAAGCCGATCTCATGGACGAGGACGCGATTCAGAAGATTTACGGCGAGACCATGAGCGCTTTTGGGCAGTGCGATGTTCTCGTGAACAACGCCGCAGCGTCATTCCTAGGCTCGTTCCAGGACTTGTCGCTCAAGCGGCTCGACATTATTTGGAAGGTCAACGTTCGGGCAGCCTGGCAGCTATCCCAGTTGTTTCTGCCGCAGATGATCGAACGTGGCTCTGGCCGCATCGTCAACGTAAGTTCTGGTGGCGGTCACGTGAATTATGAAGGTGCCCGCTGGGAAGATCTGGTTTCACCGGCCTCGGGCGAAGTGCGTCGCATGGGAGTCGGACAGTCCGGCCTCGGCGCCATTGCCTATGGCACTTCAAAGGCCGCACTGGATCGGTTCACCCAAGGACTAGCCGGTGAAGTTGCCGGACAGGGCATTGCAGTCAACGCATTAGGCGTTGAAGCACGAACCCCACCGAACGTACATTTCATCACCGACGAGGAGTCACCCGAAGGTGAACTCCCTGAGGCACCCGCTCAGCTGATCACTTGGCTCGCAGCCCAGCCAATAGCAGTCACCGGACTGATTCTCAATCAGCACGAACTGCTCGGCCCCCTGCGCGAGCTCGGGCTGCTGCGACCAGCGGCCAAGCCTGGGGACAACCCCGACCTGCCATCTGGTTCATCTGGGATTCTGCCGAAAAGCTGATGACGATAGATCCGACTTGGTGTCACCGCTTGGTCCCATTTAATTCGCGGTGAATGGGAACTGCTGCATCGTGCCATCAGCCCAAGGCTGCATGACCGGAGTTAACCGCTTCGCAGTCTTCTCAACTTGAAGCAACTTCGCCATCACTGCTTGTGTAGTGGCATACGTTGCGTTCCCGTACAGGTTCGTTATTTCAGCAGGGTCAGTTTCAGCGTTGTATAACTCGAACTGATCAGCAGGTGGAGCAATCTGACCCGCCGTCGGCTTAAGTGCCTTCACAACAGTAGTAGCCGTTTTGGCGCCTGGCTGATTGACCTTGCCCGACACAACTGTTTGTACGTCTTGCACATTTGGCGAAGTCCAGAGCTGTGGGTTGTCCCAGTAACGCGAATATTTCCAGCGCTGCTTTGCGCCGGCTGGACCAGTCGGCAAATAGGCGATCACCGTTTCAACACAGTTCGGTTGTTGAACTGGCAGAAACGGCATGCCTGTCACCGAGATTGCATTCATGCCTTTGAACGGTTGATCGTCAGTCATGAAATAAATCGGCTTATCTATACGTTGAGCCGGGTCGGTCTCCCCCAGCAAATGCGGTGATAGGTCATTGCCTACGAGACGTCGCACCTGCGTATGAGTCTTATGCAATTGCTTTGCAAGTACCTGCTCATCCAGGCCTGCAAGTCCCAGCATTGTTGGTAGCAAATCAGCATGGCTGGTGAGAACGTCGCTGCTGGTATGTCCAGAAAAAAGTTCTTCGTTGTGGAAGATGAATGGCACGCGCAGCATTTCGTCGTATGCAGAGTGCCACTTTTGGAACATGCCACCGTGAGAGCCAAGCATTTCGCCGTGATCTGACATATAGATCACGATGGTGTCTCGGTACTGCTGCTTATTTGCCGCTAACGCACTGACGACCTTGCCGATTTGCTCATCAACATTCTTCTGCAGTTGGTAATAGAACCGGTGATATTCCGGGCCATTAATCAAAGGTTGGAACGCCGATGGGTACTGGGCTACGAAACTGCCCTGCGCCGTTGGCTTCTTGCTCAAATCTTCGTTTGCGGAAGCTGCATAAGCCGGGCCAAAGAGATCCTTAGGAACGTTCGATCCGATCAACTGCTCAGTTAACGAGAATGAGCCAGGCTGATTGCTGAGATCAGCAGCAACGCTCATCGCACCCCATAACGAGATGTCATGCGGATTCACGAACGACGTGACCATCAACCAAGGATCCTTGGCGTTACGCAGCTTCTGAAGTTGCTCGACACCGAGTTCGGCGTAGACCTCATCGCGCCCACGCGCACCCGGACCAGATGAACCAGAGTTCAACGGGTTACTTCCATGCGGCTCAGGGCCGATGAAGCCGGTAAATCCGTACTGTTCCAGTCGCTGCGACTCGAGATAAATCTCTTCAAGGAAGGGGTCTCTGCCACCAACATTGTTGTAGGACGGCATCGTGTTGTAGGAGCCTGGCTGGTAAAGGTCGGCATCAGAGATATGCCATTTACCTTTCCAATACGTGTCATACCCAGCTGCTCTAAACCACGAACCCAACGTCGGCACCGTGGCCGGTTCGAGCCAATACATATCTTGCTCAATAGCGGTTTTTGCCGCACCCGAAGTCTGGGAAACACCATGCAACGACGGATACTGGCCGGTGTAGATCGAGGCGCGACTTGGTTGGCATGCCACCGACATCACATGGTGGTGAGTGAACTCGAAACTGTTGCGTCGAATGAAGTTTTGAGTAGGAAGATTCGCCAAGCGCCAAGCTTGCAACTCCGGTGATTCATAGAAAGGAGCAGAGCGCTGCTCATCCATCATGACGATCAAGAAGTTTGGGCGTCGCTTTAATCGGCCACGCGGCTTGAACTTGGGCATCGGCGCAGCATCAGCTGCAGCTGTTCCCATTGCTGCAAGACCCACTGCGGCCCCGGCAACACCAGCGGCCTGTAACAAGTTACGGCGGCTTAGACCACCAGTTGCAGAATCCTTTGTCATGATGATGCGACCTTTCCGGCTGTAGGAGCAGGTGTTGCCACGAATATTTTCCCGACTGACGCGTCATAAGTAACGGTGTGATCAAAGAAGATTGCGTTTCCGGTGTTGATGCTTTCTTTCCCACGAGCAATCACCTGGGTGAGGTTTTGTGATCCGGTTGTTCCGGCCACAAAATAAACCCCATAAGAAGCACTGCTTCCAGCAGCAACACTTATTGGTGTTCCAGATTTCAGCACACCCTTAGAGTTTGTTGGTAAATTCGCGAACCGGTGCCCAACAATCGTCATCTTGGTGAATCCAGAGTCCAGCCAAGTCGGCATGCATCGTTCTGGTGTCACACCAAACTTCCAGCACCCATTCGCTGCATGGTCATTCCAAAGTTTTGCACCATTGATGTCCACACCTGCAGGCGGTAACTGCAACCGCATGGCGGAATCTGACGCGGGTTGCGCACCCAAAACCAATGCCCCCGCAGTTTGCTTATTGTTCGTGCCAAGCCGCCCGATATGCACACTCCAACGCAGACCTAACGTGCCCGGCAGTGCAACGAGCGGGTTGGTCAAATCTCCAACACCAACCCCAATGCCCAAGATGCCTGCAACGCCGATCTTCTTCCAGCCTTGGATCCAGGTGTTGGAACTGTTAATCAGTTGGAAGGGAACCGCTACAGCCGTGGTGACGCCACCAATGGTTACGCGCGCTGAACCGACGAATCCCGGAATCTGCTTGCCACCAAGCCGCGTGCTGATTGGAGTGGAGCCCACCGTGGAACCCGAAGGTTTGTTTCCCCAAATTCGCAAGCCGACGGAACCTGTATCAAGCATGACTGGGATCGATGGGGCACTGCCGACTTTCAATTCAATAATGCCGTTCTGGCCCGATCCACCCGACGCGACAACTGTTTTCATCGGCACGGATACCGCAACAACTGCCCGCGAGGCCTGGGTCTGAATTGCAACCTCATCAGGAGATAAACCAGCAATCGCAGCTACACCAGCACCACTTCCAGAATCGGGCGCGGCATGGGCGCTAGCCGCCGGGAACCCTATGAGAATCAAGGAAACAGTGGTGATGACAAGACGGATGTTCGAGCGCATTGAGTATTATCCCTTTAATTACCCCGCAAGTATTCCTGAATTTCGCTTCAGCAACGCCCAATCCTATTACTCCTTCATGAAGGCCAGTCCCCACGCTTGGGTGCTCCTGGCTAAATCGAGGGTCCGTGGCAATCATCCCTGTCCCAAAATTGAAGATCTTGCATATGTGGCATTGGAAGTAGGAATGGCATTTCAGGCTACAGAGACCACCGGGCAAGCTCGCGCTTTCCGACGCACCGTGCTTCGCCCCGC
>CAFBMC010000014.1_pt1 | contig 23276 bp, 20 predicted proteins | sample 7268441 | NCBI WGS metagenome assembly CAFBMC01 (sample SAMEA6814051, study PRJEB35770) | freshwater metagenome | biome: Freshwater; feature: Freshwater reservoir; material: water | place: Czech Republic | collected 2017-05-23 | depth 30m m | reverse complement strand
GAGTTCGACAGTGTCGGTGCAGGCGTAACCAAACATCAGGCCTTGGTCACCAGCGCCTTGGCGGTCAAGTGGGTCTACCGAACCTTCAGCGCGTTCTTCATAGGCATCGTCTACGCCCATGGCGATGTCGGGAGACTGCTTGCCGATTGACACCTGGATGCCACAGGATTCGCCGTCGAAGCCTTTGGTCGAGGAGTCATACCCGATTTCAAGTACGGTCTCGCGCACCAAATTCATGACATCAGCAAAACCTGAGGTGGTCACTTCACCAGCAACATGCACCTGGCCGGTAGTGAGCAGTGTTTCCACCGCTACTCGGCTCGTGGGGTCTTGACGAAGGAGGTCATCGAGGATGGCATCACTAATGGCATCAGCCATCTTGTCTGGATGACCTTCAGTGACGGACTCAGAAGTGAACAGTCGCTTGGACACTCGGCGTACTCCCCTACATTTCTCACAAAATTGCTGACGGAAATCCCGTCAATGACGAGTATTTAGTCTATCGGTTGATGACTGAAACCCGTGGAGCCACTAGGTCCCACAAGGCATCAGCTACCGAGGCCTTCGAGCTGCGTTCAATTTGGATGGCCGATCCGTCACTGGCCAAGATCGTCACACAGTTCTCGGGCGAGCCAAAGACCTCTTGCGAACCCACCTCGTTGACCACAAGCAGGTCGCAGCCTTTTCGAGAAAGTTTGGACTTACCCAGTTCGAGCAAGTGGTCATGGTTGTCGGCTGTCTCTGCCGCGAACCCGACAATCAGTGGAGTTGACCCTGAACGCTTCTTCACGAGCGAACTGAGTACATCAACCGTGGTGACAAGTTCAAAGGTAACGTGCTCAGAACTCAAGGTTTCTTTCTTTATTTTCTTTGAGGCTTCGACATCGGGCTTGAAATCAGCAACAGCTGCTGCCATCACGACGACATCTGCATTTTGTTCATGCATGGCGGCATATAAATCATCGGCGGAACTGACGTTGATCAGGGTGACGCCGGCCGGAGGGTCAACGTGTATGTGAGCAGCAACCAAGGTGACGTGGGCTCCTCGAGAAACAGCGGTACGTGCAAGTTCGACACCTTGAAGCCCGCTACTGCGATTGCCTATGTAACGCACTGGATCAATGGACTCTTGAGTGCCACCTGCGCTGATAACTATCTTCACACCAGCAAGGTCATTGGTTGGTTTACGGCGTAGTACATCTTTGACCGCATCAACAATTGCTGACGGATCAGGAAGTCGACCCGGACCAGTGTCTGCGCCTGTGAGTCGCCCGCTAGCTGGTTCCAAAACGATGATTCCGCGTGCACGAAGTTCGGCAACGTTACGTTGCGTTGCTGGATGCACCCACATCTCGGTGTGCATCGCAGGTGCCATCACCACTGGGCAACGAGCGGTCAACAAAGTATTGGTGAGTAGATCATTGGCGATGCCATGTGTGGCTCGAGCTAAGACATCTGCAGTCGCCGGAGCAATCACCACAACATCAGCATTTTGACCCAATCGCACATGCTGAACTTCAGCGCTATTGGTCCACACATCAGTGGCGACTGGCTTACCAGACAGTGCAGACCAAGTCGGTTCACCGACGAACTTCAATGCTGCTTGCGTTGGCACAACCGTGACATCACAACCAGATTCAGCAAGTCCACGCAAGACTTCAACAGCCTTATAGGCCGCGATACCGCCGGCTACCCCCAGCACGACTCGAGGCCGGCCACCCAAATTGGGTGAACCGGCCTCGAATGAAATCGGGGTCAGACTGGCTCCTCGAGAGGCTCTGAGGTGAGCAAGCCTTCATCAATCTCGCGAAGTGCAATAGAGATGGACTTTTCTTGAAGATGAGTCTCAACGAGTGGACCGACGTACTCCAACAGGCCTTCGCCCAACTGGGAGTAATAAGCGTTGATCTGACGTGCCCGCTTTGACGCGTAGCTCACAAGTGAAAACTTGGAGTCGGTTTTTTCGAGAAGTGAGTCAATTGAGGGGTAAACGATGCCCTCACCGCGGGGTGTTGTCATGGAGGAACCCTACCAAGGTTTTAGCGGCGTCGGATACGTCGGTATTGACCACCACGTCATCGAACTCATCTTGAGCCGCAATTTCGACTCGAGCCGCCTCCAGACGACTCGCCACTGCCTGCTCAGATTCGGTGCCTCGGCCTCGAAGTCGGGCCTCTAACACCTCCCAAGACGGTGGTGCCAGAAACACCAATCGAGCTCCAGGATCGGCCTTATGCACCTGACGAGCGCCAACGAGTTCGATCTCCAAGATCACGGGAACACCGTCAGCTCGATGCTCGTCAACTGGTCCTCGCGGGGTGCCATAGCGATTTCCAGCAAATTGGGCCCATTCCAGCAACTGCCCATCGTGGATCAATTGATCGAACTGGGCTGGACTCATAAAGAAGTAATGCTCGCCGTGGACTTCACCTGGACGAGGCGCGCGCGTGGTGGCCGACACCGACAGCCAGACATCAGGAGCCTGTCGCAGGACTTCTTGAACCACCGTACTTTTACCGACTCCCGAAGGGCCAGACACGACAACCAGTGGTGCGGTCACTGGCCGCGCTGGGTTGATGGGAACGGTCATCGAATGATCGCCTGCTCTAGCAGTGCGCGCTGGCGAGCATTGAGTCCGCCAATGCGTCGCGTGGCTGCGATACCCAGATTCTCCATCAGATCCTGCGCCCGAATCGGCCCGATGCCGGGCAAGGACTCAAGCAGCCAGCGCACGCGCAAATTTGCATAACTTGAATCTTGGCCGGTACTCCTGACAATCCCGATGGGATCCTGCTCGCCGCTTTTTAAGCTAACGCGTAAGTCAGCACGAAAGCGACGTGATGCCAAAGCTGCCTGGAGCGCAGTGGCTCGTTGCTCGGGCGTGCGAATTGGCGCGGCCACCTAAGCCTGCAGCGACTGTGCGATGAGCCAAGCAGCTGCAGTGATATCTGGAGCTGCAGTGATTGGACGACCAATAACCAGCAGATCTGCGCCACCAGCCATCGCGTCTTGTGGTGTTGCAACTCGCTTTTGATCATTCACAGCCGCCCCAGCCGGACGAACGCCAGGTGTGATCAAGGTGATGGTTGCCGGCACTGCCGCCCGAATAGCTGCTACTTCAAGTGGCGAACACACGATTGCGCGTGCTCCAGCTTCAACAGCAAGCTTTGCTAGCCGAACAGCCGCATCAATGGTTGGGCCTGCCATCCCGATGCTTGCCAACGTTGCTTCGTCCATAGAAGTCAAGATCGTTACTGCAGTAATGCGAGTGTCAGGGAGCGCATTTACTGCCGCCTCGATCATCGCTGCACCACCACTTGCATGCACGGTAAGGAAAGCTGGCTCAAGCTCTGCAACGGCAAGGGCTGCTCCCGCAACAGTTGCCGGGATGTCATGAAGTTTCAGATCAAGGAATATTTGAATATCAGCGAAGCCAACCTCAGATGCACCCTGTCGCGCAGCCTGCACTGCTGCAGCACCATCGCGGCAGTAGACCTCAAGACCAACTTTTAAGGTCGAAACTACTGGAGCAACTGCGCGCGACCATGCGCGAACTACACCTAAATCAGGTGCATCAAGTGCGACAGCGATCGGGGCCTTATTCACTCCTGCTCCTCTGCAACCTCGTCAAGATCTGGTCCACGATGGGCGTAGCCAATGGCTTCACGCAACGTAGTAAAACCGCGCATTGCCAAGGCGACTTCAAGCTCATTTTGAACCCGCATTGGTGCTGACGGATCATTGAAGGTCACCGTGCCAACAGATACCGCACTTGCGCCAGCGAAAATAAATTGAAGCGCATCGTCACCGTTGCGAATTCCACCCATGCCCAAGATCGGTAAATCAGGTAATGCTTGATGGATTTGCCAAACGCAACGCACTGCCATGGGCCTAATAGCTGGCCCAGAAAGCCCGCCGGTAATTCCTGCAAGTGCCGGTCGCATGGTGTCTAGGTTGATCACCATGCCCAGCGTGGTGTTGATAACAGCAACCGCATCTGCGCCCGCCCGCTCAACTGATTGCGCGATGGTCACGATGTTGGTCACATCTGGCGACAACTTGGCAATAATCGGCACCCGAGTATCCGAGTTTCGCTTCACTGCCTGAATGACCTGTGATGCAGAGTTTGGATCACAAGCGAAGACTTGACCGCGATCTTCCACATTTGGGCACGAAATATTTACTTCAATGGCGCTAATGCCTTCGACGTTACGAAGCTTGGCCGCCAATTTTCCGTATTCTTCGACGCTGCCACCAGCAATGGACACCACCGTGCGAGCGCCACGCTGACGCAACCAAGCTAAATCATTTTCAATGAATGCGTCGATGCCAGGACCTTGCAAGCCAATCGAGTTCAACATGCCACTTGGTGTTTCCGCCATGCGAGGAGTTGCTCGACCTGAACGTGCGTTGAGCATCACGCTCTTGGTGACAATTCCACCAATTTGGGTGATGTCAAAAAATTGATCAAGCTCTTTGCCTGCCGCAGCGCAGCCCGATGCAGTAAACACTGGCATCGGTGTTTCAAAGCTTGCAATCGAAGTAGACATATCAACTGCAGGAAGGTTTAACCCGGATCCCATTGGACCGCTAGTAATCAAAGCGCGAGACATTAGTGACCTTCCGTTGGAGCACCAAGAGCGTCAGTCGGAACAGTGCCTACTTCGCTCCAACGAACGCGATCACCGCGGAAGACTGGGCCTTCAACACATGAACGCACCATGCGAGTGATTCCGTCATCGCCTATGACTGGAAGCACACACGTCATACATACGCCGATGCCACATGCCATCGATTCTTCCACCGAACACTGGGCGTACACGCCCCGTGCAGCAGCCACATTGGCTACAGCTGCCAGCATTCCCATTGGTCCGCAGGCATAAATCACATCTGCCGAAGTCTTGGTGATGATGTCATCGAGCACATCGGTCACGCGACCTTGCACACCCATCGAGCCGTCTTCAGTGGTCACGGTCAAGGTAGAAGCAGCCCGCTTAATTTCTAGCGTTCCGAAAAGTTTTTCTTCGGTGGCAGCCCCTGCAATGACATCGACGCGACAACCGCGCTCGCGCAACTGATCAGCCAGCATGAACAACGGCGCCGTTCCGTAACCACCGCCAACCAAAATGCAGTTAGCTGGATCTTTAGGTAAGGTAAATGGCTTACCCAACGGGCCAACAATGCTCAAGTTATCGTGCCGGCGGCGTTCAACAAGCCACTGAGTTCCCTTGCCGTGCACACCAACCACGATGTCAACGGAACCGCCATAAACACCGCGTGACTGCGCCTGATAAATAGCAAAAGAACGGCGAAGCAACAAGCCAGACTCATCTCCGCCGATACCGATGTTGAGGAAATGACCCGGTTTTGTTCGCTCAGCCAACCCAGGCGCCGTCAGTGAGAGCACCGTGTACATGCCGGCACGACGAACATCGAGCACTTGCCCTGTGAGCTGTAAAGGGGCCACGGTTACGCGTCCTTACCTGAGTCTGACTTGAGTAAAGCCATGAGGCTATCGCGCTGCCCCGCCCGAAGCCGAGCCAGATCTGCCCCATGCTCCTGCAGGGAACGAACAGTCGAGACCTCATGCTGCAAGGAGTCAATACCCTGCACAACAGCACCAAGGCCTTGAACTGTGGTGATCGAAGGGATTCCCTTCATAACTGCCGCAGTGCGAATCTCATAACCATCAAGGCGAGCACCCACTCCATAAGGCGTATTGATGATCAGTTGAATATCGCCATTCATGATCGCGTCAACAGTGGTCGGCTCCCCTGCCGTGCCTGTGCCTTCAAAGGCCTTGCGAATGACTTCACACTTCACACCGTTGCGACGCAACACATCTGCAGTGCCTGAGGTTGCCAAGATATTAAAACCGAGATCCCTTAACCGCATGAGCGGGAAGATAGCTGCGCGCTTATCGCGATCCGCAAGTGACACGAATACAGTTCCCGAAGTTGGAAGCGCACCAGATGCTGCATCTTGGGCTTTCGCAAACGCGACCCCGAAGGTGTCATCCAGGCCCATGACTTCGCCAGTTGAACGCATCTCTGGCCCAAGCACAGTGTCAACACCTTGGAAACGGCCAAAGGGCAGCACCGCTTCTTTAACTGAGACAGCACAACCATCGGGCATCGTGCCGCCATCACCGAGTTCCGGAAGAATTCCCAACTCCCGAAGTTCAGCAATACTTTGACCCATCATGACTCGAGCTGCTGCCTTGGCCACATGCACCGCAGTTGCCTTAGAAACAAAAGGCACTGTGCGTGAAGCGCGGGGGTTCGCTTCCAAGACATAGAGCACGTCCGATGCCAGCGCGTACTGAACATTGAGCAAGCCCAACACCCCGACACCCTTGGCAATGGCTTCCGTGGACTTGCGAATTCGATCGATCTGACTGGCGCCTAAAGTTATGGGTGGCAGCGCGCAGGCTGAGTCACCTGAGTGAATGCCGGCTTCTTCAATATGTTCCATGACGCCGGCGAGGAATAATTCCTTGCCGTCGTACAGCGCATCCACATCGATCTCAATTGCGTCATCAAGGAAGCGATCCACTAACACTGGATGGTCTTCATTGATTTCTGTTGAGCGTTCCAAGTAATCGGCCAACATTGCATCGTCATAAACGATTTCCATACCGCGGCCGCCAAGAACATAACTTGGACGAACGAGCACCGGATAGCCAACTTCTTCAGCAATAGCTTGCGCCTGTGGAAATGAAGCCGCCATGCCATGCTTAGGCGCGATTAAGCCAGCTTCAGCAAGTACCCGACCAAAGGCGCCGCGTTCTTCAGCGAGGTGGATTGATTCTGGCGACGTTCCAACAATAGGCACGCCTTCATCTTTTAGCGCTTGGGCTAGGCCCAGAGGTGTCTGTCCACCCAGTTGCACGATTACGCCGGCTAACTTGCCGGCCCCACTTTCAGCATGCACAACTTCCAGAACATCCTCAAGAGTCAGTGGCTCGAAGTACAAACGATCAGAGGTGTCGTAGTCAGTCGAGACTGTTTCAGGGTTGCAATTGACCATGATCGTTTCGTACCCAGCCTCACGCAACGTGAGTGCTGCGTGAACACACGAATAGTCGAATTCAATTCCTTGACCGATTCGGTTAGGACCAGATCCCAAAATGATGACCTTTTCGCGATCACTTGGGATTGCTTCCGTTTCTTCGTCATAAGCCGAGTAGTGGTACGGAGTCTTTGCGGCAAACTCTGCAGCGCAAGTATCAACCGTTTTGAACACCGGACGCAGACCTAATGCATGGCGAAGGCGACGAACTTCGGTTTCAGTCAACGCACGCAACTCGGCAATTTGGTCATCTGAGAAACCGTGACGCTTGGCATAGCGAAGAATGTCGATATCCAACGTGGCGGCAGCACGAACTTCATCGGCTATCTCATTGATCAAACAAATCTGATCCAGGAACCAAGGGTCGATCTTGGTGATGTCGAAGACTTCTACGGGTGAGACACCTGCCCATAGCGCAAGCTGCACCAACGACAAGCGGCCATCATGCGGACGCCCCATCGTGGCCTTGAGCTCTTCAATATCAACTTCAGCCTTGGTTGCCGGCCAAGCAAAGATTGCTTCCTTCTTTTCCAGGGAACGCAAAGCCTTTTGGAGCGCCTCAGTGAAGTTGCGGCCAATGGCCATTGCTTCGCCAACGCTTTTCATTGTGGTGGTCAACGTTGAATCAGCATTCGGAAACTTCTCAAACGCAAAGCGTGGAACCTTCACCACGATGTAGTCAAGGGTCGGTTCAAAGGATGCTGGGGTTTCCCTGGTGATGTCATTCGAAATTTCATCCAAGGTGTAACCAACAGCAAGTCGTGCAGCAATTTTAGCAATCGGGAAGCCAGTTGCCTTTGAAGCCAAAGCCGATGAGCGCGAAACTCGTGGATTCATTTCGATGACGATCAGTCGGCCATCTTCAGGGTTGACGGCAAATTGGATATTGCAACCACCTGTGTCTACGCCGACAGCGCGAATAATCTCGATGCCAACGTCACGCATGTGCTGAAATTCGCGGTCGGTGAGTGTGAGTGCTGGTGCCACAGTGATCGAGTCACCGGTGTGCACGCCCATGGGATCAAGGTTCTCGATCGAACAGACCACTACCACGTTGTCGCGATGGTCACGCATGAGTTCAAGTTCATATTCTTTCCAGCCCAGGATCGACTCTTCGAGAAGGATCTCAGTGGTAGGACTTGCTTGCAGGCCTGCGCCAGCGATGCGGCGTAAATCCTCTTCGTTGTAAGCCATACCGGAACCAGCGCCACCCATAGTGAAGGAAGGGCGCACCACCATTGGGTAGCCAAGCTCTTCAACCGCGTCGAGGCAGTCTTGAAGGGAATGACAGACCACGGAGTTTGCGCTTTCTGCGCCAATCTCGGCAACGATCTTCTTGAACAGTTCCCGGTTTTCACCGCGCTCGATTGCGTCAACATCGGCGCCGATGAGTTCGACTCCATATTTAGCAAGTACGCCATTTTTGTGAAGCGCAATCGCAGTGTTCAATGCCGTTTGCCCGCCAAGGGTTGGTAACAAAGCATCTGGACGTTCTTTAGCGATGATGCGTTCAACGAATTCAGGCGTAATCGGTTCGATGTAGGTGGCATCGGAGAATTCAGGGTCAGTCATGATCGTTGCTGGGTTTGAGTTCACCAGCACGACCCGAATGCCTTCATCGCGCAGCACTCGACAAGCTTGAGTGCCTGAGTAATCGAATTCGCAAGCTTGACCAATGACGATGGGGCCTGACCCGATCACCATGACCGACTTGATGTCGTCACGACGTGGCATTAGGCACGCACCTTTCCTGGTGAGCTCATTAACTCAATGAAATCGTCGAATAGATAAGCAGAATCATGCGGACCGGCTGCAGCTTCTGGGTGGTACTGAACGCTGAATGCGGGCACTTCTAAACAACGCAAGCCTTCAACTACATCGTCGTTTAGACAGATGTGACTCACCTGCGCCTTGCCGTAAGGCGTATCAAAGTTACCTGTGCGTGGAGCGTCCACTGCGAACCCGTGGTTATGTGCAGTGATCTCAACCTTGCGGGTACGTAGATCTTGCACCGGCTGATTGATTCCGCGGTGTCCATAGCGAAGTTTGTAGGTGCCCAGCCCTAGCGCGCGCCCAAGAATTTGGTTGCCAAAGCAAATCCCAAATACTGGCATCTTTCTCTCAAGCATTGCCTTCATCGTTGCAACGGCAGCATCGGCTGTTGCTGGATCGCCTGGACCATTGGAGAAGAACACACCGTCAGGATTCAAAGCGAGAATTTCTTCAACTGAACTCGCAGCGGGCAGCACATGCACTTCGATACCGCGCGCTGCCATCATTTCTGGAGTCATCGACTTAATGCCCAGGTCGATGGCTGCAACAGTGAACTTCTTTTCTCCCACTGCTGAAACGATGTAGGGCTTATCTGTGCTGACTTCATCAGTGAGGTTTGCGCCAGCCATACCGGGACTTGCCTGAACCTGCACGAGCAAATCTTCAACCGATGCTTGTGCGGCCACACCTGAAAAGATGCCGACCCGCATTGCCCCGCGTTCGCGCAAGTGACGAGTAAGCGCGCGAGTGTCTACCCCGCTGATCCCAACGATGCCCTGCTTGTCGAGCGCAACTGCCAAATCTCCAGTTGAGCGCCAGTTTGATGAAACCCGGGACGGATCGCGCACGACATAACCTGCAACCCAAATCTTCGTAGATTCAAAATCTTCCTCATTGACCCCGGTGTTACCAATATGTGGCGCGGTCATCACGACAACCTGACGGTCATAGGAAGGGTCAGTGAGCGTCTCTTGATAGCCCGACATTCCAGTAGAGAAGACAGCTTCACCAAATGTGACACCTACGGCCCCATAGCGCTGTCCGCGCATCACGCGCCCGTCTTCCAAGACGAGTATTGCCTGCTCGCGCGAGGTCATGGCTGCTCCTTTGTTGTTGGATCTACATCGACGTTAAAACCAGCGTTCAGACAAGCCTGCAAGATCATTTCTTGACCATCATCGCCATCAGCGATGAACCCTAAATCGACAGGTGTTGAACCCAGCATGCACGTCAGGACGATCATGTTCTCTTTGGTCCGGGAACCGCGCGATACTTGACGATCGAGGCGAACGCGGGTGACTTCTTGCGCTGGGATGAATAAAGACTTCGCATGGGCTCGTTCGATCCAGATACCAACGTTTCCAACATTGAATGCTGCGCGGCCACGAACCCCAAATCCCTGGGTTGCGATCTGGTCTAGCCAGTTGCCCTCGTTGGAAGCGCCGACATATTCACCTGGAATATCTACTTCGAAGGTTGTGTCATGCGGTGGAAACGGCAGCGGCCTAGAAACATGCGTGTGCCTGCGTTCTTTACTATTCCACTTTCGCACAACGAGGAACAAAATAACTGCGGCCATGAAGACGCCAATAATTACAAGATAGATCACGCGAGCACACCGTCAAGCACCGTTGGGCGACCTGCGTAAAACGTGTGAACCACTGTTCCTGGGAAGGTGCGCTCGGCAAAAGGAGTGTTAGAACTCTTGGATGCCAGTTCATCAGCAACGACGGTCCATCTAGCCTGAGGGTCAACCACAACTATGTTGGCAGATGAGCCAACTTCTATGGGTTGTCCTTGAGTAGCAACTCCCCCGATGCGCGCAGGTTGCACGGACATGCGATCGGCAACCCCACGCCAATCCAATAATCCTGGCTCAACCATGGTTTCCATGACAACACTGAACGCGGTTTGCAAACCAAGCATGCCCATCGCTGCCGCGCCCCACTCGCAATCCTTGTGTTCATGCGGATGTGGTGCGTGATCGGTGGCAAGTGCATCGATCGTGCCGTCGGCAAGTGCTTCACGCAGGGCCATCACATCTTCCTTGCGGCGAAGCGGCGGATTGACCTTGTAGACCGGGTTGTAGGACTCAACGAGATCTTCGGTCAAAATCAAGTGGTGCGGAGTGACTTCGGCAGTGACGTTCACTCCACGGCTCTTAGCCCAACGAATCACTTCTACTGAGCCGGCTGTGGACACATGGCAGGCATGCAGACGCGAATCCACATGTTCAGCTAATAAAACATCGCGAGCGATGATGGCTTCTTCTGCAACAGCTGGCCAGCCAACCATTCCAAGCTTGCCACTGAGCGCGCCTTCATTCATCTGCGCGTTTTCGGTAAGCCGTGGTTCTTGCGCATGCTGGGCTACAACTCCCCCGAAAGCTTTGACATATTCCAAGGCGCGGCGCATCAAGAGTGCGTCATGCACACACTTACCGTCGTCACTGAACACCGTGACACCGGCAGCAGAATTCGCCATCGCGCCAATTTGTGCAAGATGGGTACCTTCAAGATTGACGGTGACTGCTCCGACAGGGCGCACATCAACCAGACCAACCTCGCGCCCAATGTGCCACACCTGTTCGACCACACCGGCTGTGTCAGCCACTGGGTCGGTATTGGCCATCGCATGCACGCAGGTGAAACCACCGAGTGCTGCAGCTTGTGAGCCGGACTCAATCGTTTCGGCATCTTCTCGGCCTGGCTCACGAAGATGAGTGTGTAGATCAACAAACCCTGGGAGCGCGATGAGCCCTTCAGCGTCAATCACTTCACCTTGCCCAGTGCCAGGCGCTGCGAGTTCAGTGATGAACCCGTCGGTGATGACAATGTCTACCGGAGCTTCGCCGTAAGGACGAACACCTCTGAGGACGTATGTGGTCATTCGCTTAACTCCTTTGCCCCGCCGAGTAACAAGTACAGAACTGCCATGCGCACGCTGACACCATTAGCAACTTGCTCAACCATTACGGCGCGATCGCTATCGGCAACTTCAGCAGAAATTTCCATGCCCCGGTTCATCGGTCCGGGGTGCATCACGATTGCGTGGTCGGGCAGCAAACGCATGCGATCCCCATTGAGGCCGTACAAGCTGCTGTATTCGCGCGCCGTTGGGAAATAAGCGGCGTGCATGCGTTCTTGCTGAACGCGCAGCATCATCACCGCGTCAACCTTTGGCAGCACAGCATCGATGTCGTAGGACACTTCACATGGCCAGGTTTCGATACCGATAGGAAGCAACGTTGGCGGCGCAACCAGGGTCACTTCAGCACCCAAAGTTTGCAGCAGGAGCACGTTTGATCGAGCAACACGACTATGCAGAATGTCTCCGACAATTCCTACGCGCACCCCTTCGAGTGCACCTTTGCCATCCCGAAGATGTCGGCGCATTGTGTAGGCATCGAGTAAGGCCTGGGTGGGGTGCTCGTGGGTGCCATCGCCAGCATTGATGACCGAGCCGCCGATCCAGTTTGCGTGCGCCAACCGATGGGGCGCACCTGAATCCCAGTGGCGAATAACTACGGCGTCTGCACCCATTGCTTCGAGAGTGAGCGCGGTGTCTTTCAAGCTTTCGCCTTTAGAAACCGATGAACCTTTAGCAGCGAAGTTGATGACGTCAGCTGACAGCCGCTTTGCTGCGAGCTCGAATGAAATTCGAGTGCGAGTTGAATCTTCAAAGAACAGATTCACCACGGTGCGACCACGCAAGGTAGGCAACTTTTTGACACTTCGGTCAGACAATGCCGCCATCTCAGCAGCCGTATCAAGAATCAGCAGGGCCCGGTCACGATCAAGGTCTGCAGCGGAAAGAAGGTGACGCATCAGTGCTCTCCCTTCGTTGAAATTTCAACGGAGTCAGAACCATCAATTTCAAGGAGATGCACGCGCACCTGTTCGGTTGCTGCGGTGGGAATGTTCTTGCCGACGTAATCGGGTCGGATGGGCAGTTCTCGATGGCCTCGATCAACAAGCACCGCTAATCGCACTGCAGCGGGCCTACCAACATCATTGAGTGCATCCAAGGCAGCGCGAATGGTGCGACCTGAAAACAGCACGTCATCAACGAGCACCACGATCTTGCCGTCAATGCCGCCTTCAGGAATTGAGGTCTCTTCTAGGGCTCGAGCTGGGCGCAGCCGCAGGTCATCTCGATACAACGTGATGTCTAGAGAGCCAACAGGAACCTGGATGCCCTCAATTTCAGAGATCACTGCACCAATGCGGTGGGCCAGAGTGACGCCACGAGTGGGGATTCCAAGGAGAACGAGATCGGAGGCGCCTTTGGCTTTTTCTACGATTTCGTGAGCAATACGTCGACTTGCTCGGGCGATGTCATCGCCGGAAAGCACGGTCCGAAGATCGTGCGTGCGTGCAGAGCCCATCTGGACCCCCTTCTCCGCCTCACAGGACGGACTTAAAGGTTGTCGTGCACCGCAGACTCTATCGGATAGAGCCCCTACTTGAACAAGTCGATCCCTATCCCTGCTCACGCGGCGGCTGGGCACCTGGCGGCACCCACGCCCATTTATCCCTGTCGTCGTGGTTCGCTGAACTCTTGTAAATAGGACGCGACGTATTCAATCTCTCGGTTGTTTCCCGCCGCAATATCAAGAATGAAGTCATAGGCCTGATCGTTAGTCATCGTAAGGCGCCAACCATTCATGCCGAGAAATGCCAGAGTGCCAGCAAATGCAAGCCGCTTATTGCCATCGACTAGCGCACGGTTGGCACACAATGACAGCAAGAGAGCTGCCGCTTTCGTATGCAGGTTTGGGTATGCATCTTCACCGAAGATCGTTGTCTGTGGCCGGGCTAAGGCCGATTCAAGCAAGCCGGCATCTCGAATCTGTACTTCGCCATCAATAGCTCGATCCGCAACGATGAGTAACTCTTCGAGCGTGAGGTAAATCATTGCCCTAACCGCTCCAAGGCCTCGGCGTAACGCGGCAGTTCCTCATCCAAGACTGAACTCAGCAGCTGTGCGCGACTCGTGCGCTCGATGTATTCACGAAGCGCCGTCGCTACGACTTCCTGCTGCGAACGTGATTCGATCTTGGCCTGCAGCGCCAACGCTGCCGCGTCTTGCTCCGTCAATCTCAATGTCATAGCCATGTTTCGATGATACCACTTTTGATACCATCAGCGGAAACTAAATCCCCGAACCGCGCCCTGAACTGCCGATGCGATGCACGCGCATGCCGTTGGTCGTGCCCGGTACGCCAGGAGGTACTCCCGCACAAATCACGACGCGTTCGCCTGCAGTGGCTCGACCGATATCGAGCAAGGCTTTATCAACCTGCATGACCATGTCATCGGTGTGCTCGACCTGTGGCACAAGGAAGGTTTCTACTCCCCAGACCAAGGCCAACTGGCTGCGAACTCGCTGGTTAGGAGTAAAGGCCAGCAACTTGGTTGCACTGCGCCAACGAGCAATCAAACGAGCTGAGGTTCCAGTTTCAGTAAAGGCGATGAGGTAGGTCGCGGCAACCTCACTTGCAACCATGACAGCGGCATGCGTCAGCGCGCGGTTGGTTGAACCAGCGCGAGGTTCTTCAAGAATCGGCATACGATGAAGAGCTTCAGATTCAACATGGGAAATAATTCGTGCCATCGTTTCAATGACCGTGATCGGATGAGCGCCTACGCTGGTTTCACCAGACAACATAAGCGCATCGGCACCATCAAGAACTGCATTTGCCACGTCACTGGCTTCCGCCCGCGTTGGCCGGTTCGCGCTGATCATCGAATCGAGCATTTGCGTTGCAACGATGACCGGCTTGCCTGCCTCGCGACACATGTGAATCGCACGCTTTTGCACTAAAGGAACTTGCTCTAGTGGCAGTTCGACACCGAGGTCACCACGAGCAACCATCACACCGTCGAAGGCATTAATGATCTCTTGAAGATTCTCGACTGCTTGCGGTTTTTCTACCTTTGCCAACACTGGAATGCGTACGCCCTCTTCAGTCATGATTGTGTGCACATCATCGATATCTGCCGCACTGCGCACGAACGAGAGCGCGATCATGTCGCAGCCAATGCGAAGTGCCCAACGAAGATCATCTCGATCTTTGTCGGAAAGCGCCGGAACGCTCATCGCCGCACCGGGCAAGTTGAATCCCTTGTTGTCAGAGACTCTCCCACCTTCTTTGACCACAGTGATCACTCGAGGACCCTCAACTCGCACCACTTCGAGAGCAATACGACCGTCGTCGACCAGCACGAAATCGCCTGGCTTCACGTCTTGTGGTAGATCCTTGTAGGTAGCGCTCACCATTTTGGCATCACCCGGCACATCTTCAGCGGTGACGATGAACTCCTCACCAACATTGAGCAGAACTGGGCCGGAAGCAAACTTGCCTAAGCGAATTTTTGGTCCTTGGAGGTCAGCCAAAATGCCCACTCCGCGCCCAGCCTCATCCGCTGCTTGGCGGATCAGGTGATATTGGGCCGCATGCTGCTCGTGGGTGCCATGAGACAAATTCAGCCGGGCTACGTCCATACCAGCAGCAATGAGGCCCCGCATGACTTCCAGCTCCGCTGTGGCAGGGCCCATCGTGGCAACAATCTTTGCTCTACGCATGACTTTCATCTTACCCCACGAGGGGTGTAAACGGTGTCATCGCGCCATCGGGTCGCTCTCGAAACTTCTAGGCGAGTACTTGGCGAGCCGTAGATTCAATGGGTGCCGGAAGGGTGGTGCTCCCCGTGAGGAATGTATCCACCGCAGCTGCAGCAGCCCTCCCTTCAGCAATCGCCCACACGATAAGTGACTGCCCACGGCCGGCATCGCCGGCCACAAAGACACCCTCAACTTCGGTTGCGTAATGCGCATCCCGATTGAGATTTCCTCGTCCATCAACACTGAGCTCGAACTGTTCGGCGATGGCATCAGCCTCTGGTCCGGTGAAGCCCATAGCCAACATCACGATGTCAGCGGGGATTTCACGCTCCGAACCGGCAACTGGTCTAAACCCACCTTCGAAAGGTTCAACTTCGACCAACGCTAAGGCTCGCACATTGCCATTGCCGTCATCAACAAAGTGAGTGGTGGAGACGGCGAACATTCGCTCGCCACCTTCTTCATGCGCACTCGAAGTGCGGTACGTCATTGGGTAGGTAGGCCAAGGCTGAGAATCTGGACGATCCGAGGGTGGAGTTGGCAAAATCTCGAGTTGAGTTACTGATGCGGCACCTTGGCGATGCGAAGTACCCAAGCAGTCAGCGCCAGTATCGCCGCCACCGATGATCACTACATGCTTGCCGGCAACGTCAAGCGGCGAAGCTTCAAGATCGCCTTCTTGCACGCGGTTTGCCAGAGGTAGTACTTCCATCGCCTGGTAAATGCCATTCAGTTCACGACCAGGTACTGCAAGATCGCGCCACTTGGTTGCTCCAATTGCAATCACGACTGCGTCGTAACGCTTGCGAAGATCTTGACCGGTGATATCGATACCGATATCGACACCGGGACGAAAGCGAACACCTTCTTGCGTCATCTGATCAAGACGACGGTCCAGAATGCTCTTTTCCATCTTGAACTCAGGAATGCCGTAACGCATCAATCCGCCGATGCGATCTGCACGCTCATACACAGCAACCGTGTGACCTGCTCGAGCTAATTGCTGAGCAGCTGCAAGACCAGCAGGCCCTGAGCCCACAACAGCCACGGTACGACCACTGACTCGCTCAGGTACTTGCGGTGAAACCCAGCCTTGTTCGAAAGCCTTTTCGATGATCGAAACCTCAACCTGCTTGATCGCGACAGGCTCTTGATTAATTCCAAGAACGCATGCTGTTTCGCAAGGAGCTGGACAAAGTCGACCAGTGAATTCAGGGAAGTTGTTCGTGGCGTGCAAACGCTCGATCGCCACTTCCCAATCATTGCGATACACCAAGTCATTCCATTCAGGAATGAGATTGCCGAGCGGGCAACCGTTATTGCAAAACGGAATACCGCAGTCCATGCAACGGCTCGCTTGCTTCTCAAGCTTTTCGTCTGCGAAGTCTTCATAGACCTCGCGCCAATCCTGCAATCGAATGTCTACTGGACGACGAGTTGGAGTCTCGCGACTTACGTTGAGGAATCCCTTTGGATCAGCCATTTCAAGCTCCCATTACCGCTGCGATTGGGTCAAGACCTTGCTCAGTTGCCTTCTGCATTACTGCCAGCACTCGCTTGTAATCCTTAGGCATCACCTTTGTGAATCTGCCAAGTGCCGTAATCCAGTCTGCCAACAACAACTTGGCAACGCCGGACTCAGTAGCTTCAAAGTGTTGTTCGATGATTGACGCAAGTTCATCGGCATCCGTCGAAGTCAAAGGATCAAGGTCGATCATCTCTGGATTGACCTTTGTTGGATCAAGATCCAAAACGTAAGCAACACCGCCGGACATTCCCGCACCGAGGTTACGGCCAGTGGAGCCAAGAATGACAACACTGCCGCCTGTCATGTATTCAAGCGCATGATCACCAACGCCTTCAACTACTGCGATGGCACCCGAGTTGCGAACGCAAAACCGTTCACCTGCACGCCCACGTAAGAAAATCTTGCCATTGGTAGCGCCATAGCCAATAACGTTGCCGGCGATGATTTGTTCTTCCGCAACAAAGGTTGCTTCACGATGAGGTCGCACAACAAGATTTCCGCCCGACAAACCTTTGCCCACGTAATCGTTAGCATCGCCTTCAAGCCGCAGCGTCACGCCCTTAGGTAGGAACGCACCAAAAGACTGGCCGGCAGAACCAACGAAGGTTAAATCAATCGTTCCTTCCGGTAATCCTTCGCCACCGTACTTACGCGTGACTTCAGACCCCAACATCGTGCCGACGGTGCGATTGACGTTGCGAATCGTCAGTTGCGCACGAACCGGCTCACCCTTAGTGATGGCTGGCTGGCAAATCGCAATGAGTTCGTTATCTAGAGCAGCGTCAAGCCCGTGATCTTGAGTGATCACTGCGCGACGAGGTGACCCTGCCGCGACACGTGGAACGACCAGGATCGGCGAAAGATCAAGACCCGAAGCCTTCCAATGTGTTACCGCACGCTCAGTGTCAAGCATTTCAACCTGGCCAACAGCCTCTTCCAAGGAATGGAAGCCCAGCAGAGCCAAGTGTTCGCGAACTTCCTCCGCAATATATTCAAAGAAGGTTTCAACAAACTCAGGCTCGCCGCTGAAACGCTCGCGCAAGACTGGATTCTGCGTTGCGATTCCAACAGGGCAGGTATCAAGGTGACACACACGCATCATGACGCAACCCATCACCACAAGCGGTGCCGATGCGAAGCCAAACTCTTCTGCTCCAAGCAGTGCGGCGATGATCACGTCGCGACCAGTCTTCAACTGGCCATCAGCTTGAACGACGATTCGATCGCGAAGCCCGTTAACCATCAGGGTCTGTTGGGTTTCCGCAAGGCCTAGCTCCCACGGGGTGCCGGCGTGCTTAAGGCTAGTCAATGGTGACGCGCCAGTTCCGCCATCAAAACCGGAGATCAAGACCACGTCAGCATGCGCCTTTGAAACACCCGCTGCAACAGTGCCGACGCCAATTTCTGACACGAGCTTCACATGCACTCGGGCATCCTTATTGGCATTTTTCAAGTCGTGGATCAGTTGAGCTAGATCCTCGATTGAATAAATATCGTGGTGAGGTGGTGGGGAGATCAACCCAACTCCCGGAGTTGAGTGGCGAGTCTTCGCCACCCACGGGTACACCTTGTGACCTGGCAGCTGGCCGCCCTCGCCAGGTTTTGCACCTTGCGCCATTTTGATCTGAATATCATCCGCATTTACGAGGTACTCACTTGTCACACCAAAGCGACCTGAAGCGACCTGCTTAATTGCGGAACGCTTTGAATCCCCGTTAGGCATTGGTACGAAACGTTCTGGATCTTCGCCACCTTCGCCAGTGTTGGACTTAGCGCCAATACGGTTCATGGCAATAGCGAGTGTTTCGTGGGCTTCGGCTGAAATAGAGCCGTACGACATCGCTCCGGTGGAGAACCGCTTCACGATCGACTCAACTGATTCAACTTCATCAATGGAGATGGGTTCGCGGACGCCCTCTTTGAAGTTAAACAAACCGCGGATCGTCATTAATCGTTCTGACTGCTCATCCACCGCATTGGTGTATTGCTTGAAAATGTCGTAACGCTTATTACGTGTTGCATGCTGCAACCGGAATACGGTTTCTGGATTGAAAAGGTGCAGTTCGCCTTCACGACGCCATTGATACTCTCCACCAACATTTAGAGTGCGATGCGCTGGCGAAATACCTGAGATCGGGTACGCAACATCGTGACGATCAGAAACTTCCTTGGCGATCACATCAATGCCAACTCCACCGAGCTTTGAACTCGTACCTGCGAAATACGCATTCACGAGTTCTTGACTGAGACCGACAGCCTCGAAGATCTGCGCTCCTCGATAGGAAGCAACCGTTGACACGCCCATCTTGGACATGACCTTCAAGATGCCTTTGCCAAGCGCCTTGATCAAGTTGCGAGTGGCTTGCTCAGGAGCCAGCTCACCGAAGGTGCCCCGGCGAGCCATATCTTCGGCCGTTTCGAGTGCGAGATAAGGGTTCACTGCTGCAGCGCCGTAGCCAACCAACAATGCACAGTGGTGCACTTCGCGCACATCGCCAGCTTCAACAATAAGGGTGGCCATCGTGCGTGCCTTGGTTTTAACTAAATGATGATGCACGGCCGAGGTGAGCAACAAGGTAGGAATCGGTGCGCGATCGGCATCACTGTCGCGATCTGAAAGCACGATGAAACGCTTGCCCGCACGAATGTGTTCGTCTACTTCATGGAAGATTTCCTTCAAGCGAAGTTCAAGCGATTCTCCCCCGCCTGCAACTTCATAGAGGCCTTCAATTTTCGTGGCCGCAAAGCCCGGATGCTCACCGTCATCATTAATATGCAGAATCTTGGCAAGCTCATCATTGTCAATTACGGGAAACGGCAGCGTGACTTGGTTGCAATGCGCAGGGCTAGCCTGAAGCAAGTTTCCTTCAGAACCGATCGTTGAATAGAGGGAAGTAACAATCTCTTCGCGAATTGCATCCAATGGTGGGTTCGTCACCTGAGCGAAAAGCTGATGAAAGTAATCGAACAGCAAACGTGGACGCGCAGACAACACCGCGATAGGTGTATCCGTACCCATCGACCCAATCGCTTCAAGACCTGAACGAGCCATCGGATCAAGAAGAATCTTGAGTTCTTCATCGGTATAACCAAAAGTTTGTTGACGGCGTGCGACTGACCCGGAGGTGTGCACAATGTGCTCACGCTCTGGAAGTTCTTCTAGGTGCACGAGTCCTTCATCAAGCCACTCCTGATACGGAGCTGCGTTAGCAAGTCCGGCCTTGATCTCATCGTCTTCAATAATTCGCCCGGCATCGGTATCAACCAAGAACATCAACCCTGGCTGCAACCTTCCCTTACGCACGATGGTTGCTGGATCAAGGTCGAGCACACCCGCTTCGGAGCCCAAGACGACAAGTCCGTCATTGGTGACCCAGTAACGCCCCGGACGCAAACCATTTCGGTCCAACACTGCACCGATGATGCTGCCGTCGGTAAAGCACACGTTGGCCGGTCCATCCCAAGGCTCCATGAAAGTGGAATGGAAAGCGTAAAAGGCACGACGAGCTGAATCCATCGAAGGATGGTTCTCCCAGGCTTCAGGAATCATCATCAAGATTGAATGAGGCAGTGAACGACCACCAAGGTGAATGAGTTCGAGAACTTCGTCGAAGGAAGCGGAGTCAGAACCGCCGTTGGCACAGATGGGGAACAAGCGAGTCAAGTCACCCGGGATTACGTCGCTCTTCAGCATTGCTTCGCGAGCACGCATCCAGTTGCGGTTTCCTTGCACCGTATTGATCTCACCGTTGTGTGAGATGTAGCGGTAGGGATGAGCAAGTGGCCAAGAAGGGAAAGTGTTCGTCGAGAAGCGCGAATGAACAAGCGCAACTGGCGACTTCATTCGCTCGTCAGAAAGATCGGGGTAGAACGGCTGCAACTGTCCTGTGGTGAGCATGCCCTTATAGACAATGGTGCGAGCTGACAGTGATGGGAAGTAGACGTTCACATCTCGCTCCGCGCGCTTGCGTAATGCAAAAGCAAGTCGATCAAGTGCTATGCCGCTGATCTCTGGGTTGTTGGCTGCAATAAAGAGTTGTTCAAAACTTGGCATCACAGCAAGAGCCGTTGAGCCAATCATTGAATGATCGACGGGTACCGCGCGCCAGCCAAGCACACGCAAACCCTCAGTTACTGCGATTGCTTCAATGGCTACCTTGGATTCCAGCGCTTCTTTGGCATCTTGTGGCAAGTAGGCGGTACCTGCTGCGTAGTGGCCAAAATCTGGAAGATCGAAATCAACGACGGCACGAAAGAACTCATCAGGGACACGGAACAAAATTCCGGCACCATCACCGCTGTCTGGCTCGGCGCCTGTTGCACCACGATGTTCAAGGTTGACCAGCGCAGTGAGTGCCTTTTGAACGATGTCATGGCTAGGAATGCCTGTCAGGGTCGCAACAAAAGCCACGCCACATGCATCGTGCTCATTGGCTGGGTCATAGAGACCAGTTGCTTGAGGAAGGTCAGTACTGAACATGATGCCAATCCATTCGTCGTAGCCGCGCAGGCGCCCAAAGAGAAGCCTGACTCATCGGGACGACGTTGGCCCAACCACAGAAATCTTACCCTGAAGGCACCAGTGCTTCGCGCCCTGGCTTGTGCCGGGCAGATTGGATGAACCAGATCAGTCCCCCAAGACCTACGAGTAGCGCGGTCCAGTTATTGAGGCGCAAGCCCAGAATGTGATGGGCTGAGTCAATTCGTAACGCCTCGATCCAGAACCTACCGACGCAATACAAGACGATGTAGAGGGCAAAAACGCGCCCATGACCCAGGTTGAAGCGCTTATCTGCCCAGACCAAGATCAGAGCCACACCCAGCATCCACAGAGCTTCGTAGAGGAAAGTTGGGTGGAAGGTCGTAAATTCGCCATAGCCGGACGGTCGATGAGCAGCATCGATCTCAAGGCCCCACGGCAAATTCGTCGGTGAACCGAAGAGCTCCTGATTGAAGTAGTTCCCAATACGACCCAAGGCCTGAGCCACCGCGACACCCGGGGCCACCGCATCTGCAACCGGAAGCAGCGAGACGCCTTTGCGCTTGGCCCCGATCCAGGCACCCAGAGTTCCCAGTGCGATGGCGCCCCAAATTCCTAGACCGCCATCCCAAATTTTTAGGGCGCCCATAATTCCCGAACCACCAGGGCCGAAGTACAACTGGTTATCGGTAATGACGTGATAGAGCCGGCCGCCCACGATGCCGAAGGGCACCGCCCAGACTGCAAGATCAGTGATAGTGCCAGGAGTGCCACCACGGGCTACATACCTACGGTTACCTATCCATACCGCAGCGACTATCCCCAGGATGATCGCTAAGGCATAGGCCCTGATGGGAAAAGGACCTAGGTTCCAGACCCCTTGTTCAGGGCTAGGAATCGAGGCAAGAATCAACGTTATTGACCAACGGTAGCTGCAGCAACTGCCGCATCAAGTTTAGTCTTGTCGGCAAGAACTGCGTTTTCTAATGGCTTTCCGTTCAGCAGTGCATAGGGAGTTCCCTGAGCACCTGACTTGTAGAAAGCTTCGGTGCTGTTCGCTGACCAAGACAAATACTTGTGAGCGTCAAAACACGTTTTGAACTTGTCAAGGGCCGCACCTTCAATACCTGCGTCACTAGCAAACCCAAGTAACTTGTCGTTTGTGAAGCCAGCGCCTTCAGTTGCAGGCGGGTTCGCGTAGATCGCGTTGTGATACTGCGGGGTCTTTCCTGCATCGATCGCGCAGCCCCAGGCTGCCGTTGCTCGAGCCGAAGAGTCATTGTTGAGGTTCTTATCCAGGAACGTGGTGGGGCGATAAATCAATTGAACCTTGCCCGCAGTGGCAAGAGCCTGAATGCCAGCACCATTCGCAGTTTCAACGGCTTCACACGATGGGCACTGAAAATCCTCCCAAAGTTCAAGCACGGGCACCTTGGCGGTTCCGGTGCCAAACGGCACGCCGAATGCGTACTTGGAACTCGCGGCAAACACCGAGGTTGGGATTGCTGCATTTGGATCAGCCGTCGGAGTGACCACAGGGGTCTTAGATGAGTTCTTGGCAACCACGGCAATGACGATGATGGCCGCAACCACCACGAGTACGACGGCTGCGCCAACGATGCGCATGACGCGCTCGCGCTTCTTATCGCCGCCTACTGCTGCATTTCGGGCAGCGGCTGCACTTGCGCGGCGATCATTTGCTGAATTACTCATCGCGTCGAACTCCTTGGTTGGTCAGTAGCCCTGCAGTTGGCCAGCAGCACTGCGTACACCGTACGTGACAGTCCTGGTTTAGCG
>CAFBMC010000013.1_pt1 | contig 24213 bp, 22 predicted proteins | sample 7268441 | NCBI WGS metagenome assembly CAFBMC01 (sample SAMEA6814051, study PRJEB35770) | freshwater metagenome | biome: Freshwater; feature: Freshwater reservoir; material: water | place: Czech Republic | collected 2017-05-23 | depth 30m m | reverse complement strand
TCCTACGTGGACAAAGGTGGCAAAGTCGTGAAGGTTCCAGCGAGATTCACTTTTGTCTTCGTAGAAAAGGATGGTCGCTGGTCCATCGCCAACCACCATTCGTCAACGCAGCCGTCGAAGGCCACCAGCTAGTTAGTCAGCTAGCTAACCAGGGCTACCTGGATTGCACTCGGTTTGATTCACGCGCCTTGTGTCGTCCAGGTAGCTACTGGTGACAGGCCAACTCGGCACCATTTACCGCCGCTTGCGCCACCGATCAAACACGAAGATCAATACGGTAACGATCGCGGACAAGGGCACGGTCCGCAGGAGGAATCCGGCATCGATACCGTCGCCCAGAATCAACTCGAATAGCAGTTGGAAGAACACGACAAAGATGAAGATGAATGTGTAGTACACGAATAAATTTAAACTCTGCTTGTCGCCCATCCCCGCAACCTACGGGAACCACACAGTCCTCAGGATGCATTGCGTCGTTCATCCCAAACGTGTCTACCCACGAACCCTGACCCTGATTACTGAGTGGATTCAGCAATCAATGTTCGACCATCACACTGTTCTTCGCTGGATGACCTGATGGCCTCTCGACGAGTTCAGCTCGCCTTACGAGTGAAGATCATCTTGATGTACGTGTTCTTCTCAGGACCGACGCTGAACTCCAGTGAGATGACCATGCTGTCGAGGCCATTGGATCCTCTCTTAAAATCCATGTTGTAGGCGCGAGGATCTTTCCGAGCAGTATCTGAGTAGAAGACGATGGTTTTGGTCGGACTGTTGAGAAGATCCAGAACTCCGAAGCTTCCATTGGGGTGCGTCCTCGTCTGGAAAACAGACAGATTCGATCTGTAGCGAGAGTTCTTTGTGAGCTTTAAGTACTCACCACCTTTGCATTCGATGGCCGGAGCCGGCGGGGGAACAGGCAACTTGCCTGGGCAATCAATACTTGTTCCATCAATATTCCACGCTTTGAGCTCCCACGTTCCCACGTAGCCGCGATCGGACTGGGCTGCTGCAGTGGAAATCGGCGCCGAACTTACTGCCAAGGCGATCGCACCGGTTGCGATCACGGCGCGCATTATTGCCTTCTTCATATTTCTCCCAATTGATAATTGTGGGCAGCATATTGAAATAGAGTCCGGCATTACTGAACTTTCCAGTTTCCCCCCCCGGAAGAGATCACAGATGACCCCCCAGCGCGCTCTCTTAATCCCCTCGCTCACCATCACAGCAGTGATAGCTCTCGGGCTGGGGCTTCTGCCTGCCAGCTCCGCTGCATCACCCGCGGTCAATGCGGCGTTCACCCCAAAACTGACGTACGTGACCTGCCCGGTCGATGAGGACCTGCCGCCGCGGACCAAGTGCGCGAAGCTCACCGTCCCACTGGACTGGCAGACTCCAAACGATGGGCGCACGATACAGATTGCAATGAGGGTCACCAGACCACGGAGCGACCCGGGAAAGCTTGGACTGACTTGGAACCCCGGTGGCCCCGGTGGCTCAGCGGTCGACATGCACGCGTGGGTCTACTCCCTCCTGCCCGAGTCAATCCGCGACCGCTTCGACGTGATCTCCTGGGATCCTCGTGGCGTGGCAAAAAGTGAGCCGAATCTAAAAGAGTGCGTCCCGGTGAGCGTGGAGCCACCGGCTACGGGCCCGGTCAACTGGAATGCCCACTGGGAAAAGGCCGCAATCCTCGAGGGTGCGGCGTCGGCGGCCTGCTTCGCGGCCAACCCCAATGCGGCTCCATACCTTGGCACGTGGCAGGTCGTGCGCGACATGGATGCCATGCGCGCCGCCCTGGGCTATCCCCGCTGGAACTACTGGGGCATCAGCTACGGCACCCGCATTGGCAACGCCTACGCACGCACATTCCCTGACAAGGTACGCGCCCTGATCGAAGACGCCAGCTTCATGGCTAACGAAAGCATCGCGCGATTTGGCGCAACCACGTCGGCCGGCAATTACGCCGCCGTTCAGGTCTATAGCTCGCTGGCTGGCAAGGGGCAGACCTACAAGATTCGAGCCATCGATGCATACCTCGATGATTCCGTGATAGAGATCAGTGCCGGGGTGGTCCTCAATCGCTGGAATTTTCTTGGAACACTCAATAGCCTCGCGCGAAAACAGTCCCAATACCCAGTTATGCGAGATCTTGTAAACAACCTGTATGACTATGTAGTGAAATCCGAGCGGCCAAATAATGGGGGTCAGGTGGCGGACCTTGACCTTGACGATTTCGATCCGGATCCCGACGACGATGTTGATATTCCAAACCCCGACAGCGACAGTTTCATCATCAAGTTCGTGACGTGCGCGGACATGGCGGATCGCCCCACGACGGCAGACCTGGCAAGGATGTCGAGGGACGCTGAGCAGAACTACGGCACCTCCTACGGCTATATCGGTCGCGCAGCCATGTGTCTCGGTCTCCCCTCCGGCTATTCGCCTCCGTCCATGCCGGCAGACACCACGATCGCCCTGCCTAATGCGCCGCTCTTCCTGCTGTCCTCCGGGGATGCTGCAACACCGTGGATCTGGGGACGCAGCCTGGCCAACACGTTCGCGGGGTCGCGCACGTTGACCTTTGAGAGCACGACGCACGGGATTCTTGTCGGTCCCTCTGCGTGCATGAATAACGTCGTTGAGAAGTACCTATTGACTCTGCGACTTCCACGCACCGATGTCTTCTGTCCATACGTGCCCGACAAGCCTGCCGCGAAGGTTAAAGAGCCCTCGCAGGGCAAAAAGGCTGCCAAAGAGGAAGCAAGAGCGCAAGCGGGGTGATTTACAACAGAAAGTTCACCTATAAAACAGAAATGATCACTTCACCGGGAAATGGGCAGAATCATGCTGACATGGACATCTGGTCGAATAACCGCGCTCGTGTCGATGGCGGTGCTCGCCTGCGTCTTGTCGGCCTGCGGTTCGGGCGAGCCTGAATCCTCAGGGGCCTCCGCGTCAACGCCGTCGAGCGTGAACAGCGGAGAGGATGCCGCGGAATCTTCGCAAGAAGGGTGCCTTCTGGAGAAAGGCTGCGCCATTGGCGGTATTGGTCCCGGTGGTGGGTTGGTGTTCCTCATCTCTGGTCGCAGAACGTACGAGATGGCACCAAATACATGGAGTGGTGATGGTGGTCAGGACCCATATTTAGTTTGGTGCAACAACTCTAATTCAGACATTGTCGGAGCGACGGGTACCGCGGTCGGGACGGGCGCAGCGAACACGAAACTGATCGCAGCAGCGTGCAAATCAGGTGCGGCGAATGCCGCCCTTGCTTACGCCGGTGGTGGTAAAACTGATTGGTTCTTACCTTCCAAAGATGAGCTCAACGCGATGTGCAACTATTCGCATAACCCAACTTCGCCCGCTGCACCAACCGTGGCTTGCTCCGGCGCTCAAGATGAGACGTTCGAAAATGGCACCTTCGGATTTATCACTGGCGGGCCCAGCTACTGGAGTTCGACTCAGCTCGATGACGAATTCGCGTCGGACCAGTCAATCTACGATGGCCTCCAGGGTGGGTACACGAAGGACTCCAATCCGTTGGTTCGCCCGGTCCGGGTTTATTAACTGTCCAACGACTCATCTTTTTGTCTGGCATTTTTAGGCATTGCTGTCGATCCAATTGACGATGGGATGCGCGCTTGCACCCCATCGCTGATAAACCCGATAGTTAGGCAACTGCCTTGGGCTTGAGTTGAATGCTCAAAGTGGAGTCGAATGCGATCGCGATTCGCTCCAGGATCGGCAGTGTCGGCGTGGTGCCGCCAGCCTCAAAGCGGGCTATGGCCGGCTGGCTCATCCCTGTCAGTGCAGACAGTTCTCGCTGACTCCAGCCGCGCTCCTCGCGCATCGCTCGGACCTGTGCTCCAAGTTCAAAAGCCAGTTGCGCAGCCGCGTATGCCGCCTCGACTGCCGAGTCGCCGCTACGAGCAGCCTTTACGTCATCCCATGATGTCGCCGCCATCACTCCTCCTCCACTATGTGGTTCGCCTCGATACACCTGCGCATCGCAGCGACCGCTCGTACAACTTGTGCTGTTTCCCTGCCTTTGGATTTAGCAAAGACTGTCAACAAAATGATTCGCCGCCCGGGCGCTATCCAGTACGTAAGACGCATAGACGTGCGCCCAAGGTAGAACCGCAACTCGCGCAACTTGCCATCTAGCTGCTTGGTATACGGCTCAGATAGCAGCGCACCTCGCTCAGCTAGCAGATCAAGTTAGAAAGCCACATGACCGAACTCGACGTCCGAAAGGCCCTCAAGCCAGTCCCGGACTTCGCTCTCTAGCTCAATCGAACCCCAGGACATACCAACGATGGTATCAGGTTTCCCTGGAAATAACTAACTAAAAACCAGCCTACGAGGTACCGAGACGACTCACACCGTTGATGATTCAGACGGAAAAAGAAACAACTCAGGGCCTACCCGAAGGCAGACCCTGAGTGAGTTGACGTATCAACTTTCGTAGCGGGGAGAAACTGAGGATGCACGATCTTTGGGTTGCGTGCCCTGCTCGTTGTTCTCATAAATGACCATTTTGCACCCCCCCTCTGCACTCCCCAAGGGGATGCAAGCTGCACCCGCCACGCACACTTTGGCTGCTGCCACAGGCTCCACCCGTGCTCGGTGGCCGTCGCCCAAGGAGCTGAGTCTTGCCGGCTCCTAGCGCTGATTCAATATCGACATGATTCAAACCTCGCCTCTTTCCCGGTAGACGACCGGAGGACTCTTGGCTTGAACTCGTATGCCACTCGATCAGTATGGGTGGAACGCCAGTGTCTAAGGCCAGCTGCAATGAAGCAAGCATTGTTCGCACGACGTCCGCCAAGGAGTGGAGTGACTTGAATTCGTATATGACTTGGTTGATATGCAGAGTGAGGTTGGCTAGCTCAACTCGATGGGGATTGCTTGCCTCATCGGAGACCTCCTTTCACGCGAGTACGTCTGATACGGGGAAAAGAATCATTCAGTCGGCGAAATGGGGTGGTCGCTGCTCCAAGAACGCTCTTGCCGCCTCACCGGCATCTGGATGTCTAAAGGCGTATGAGAGCCGTTCGGCCTCGCGGTCAAGAGCCTCTCCGAGAGATAGCGTCTGAGATTCCCGCAGGTTAGCCTTCATGGCCGCGAGCGCACCTGGGGCCAAGCCCAGCAGACGAGTCGTCCACTGATCGACCACGGACATTAATTCCGCGGCTGGAACCACCCGCGAAACCAGGCCTATTCGCAGCGCGTCATCTGCCCCAAATTTCTCGCCCAGCAGCATCAGCTCAGCCGCGCGCCCGAGACCGACGATGCGAGGCAACAGCCAGCTGATGCCATGATCGCCTCCGACGGCGGCCGATGCAAAGGCAGTGGCAAAGGTGGTGGTGTCAACTGCGATTCGTAAGTCGGCGGCGCATGCCCAGGACAGGCCCGCTCCAGCGCACGGACCGTTAATAGCCGCAATTACCTGCTGGGGCATCGACCGAAAAGTCTGCGAAATGCGCATCACGCGGCGGCTCGCGGCTATCGCGGTCTCGACTCGCCCCGGCCTGCCGCCCGACCCCGTGCCATGCAGATCACCGCCGGCACAGAAACCTCTGCCGGCGCCGGTCAACACCACCACGCGCAGTGTCGTATCGGAAGCAGCCGCATCAAGTATCTCGAGCATCTCCTCGAGCATGTCCGGCACGATGGAATTCAAACTATCCGGTCGGTTTAGCGTGATGGTCAGCCGTGCACCATCCCTGAATGTATTGACAACGCTCATTGTTGGGCCTCCCTGTCTGGAGCCGGAATGGCTTCCAGATCCTCAGCGCATGCGCGCGACTGCAAATCCTTGCTCTGCAAATCGCCTACACCTTTACCAGTAGCTTCGCCCACACGTACATGGATCCGCAGCACGCAATGTACTCATCGATGAAGAACAGTCATTTCCTGAACGAAGTCACTGGCCACACGAACGAGCGTTGAGTTTGCAGGATCGGCGATGGCATCAGTAAGCAGTCCCACGTCCTTTGAAAGCGTTGGATACGCCTGCGACTTCGCCACTGCCTCCACGGATCCGGACCTCGCGAGCATCTCCATCCCAAAACTTCGTCCGGAGCTACTCGCGAGCACGTCGAATAGAACGTCTTGGCTGATTCCGAACTCTTTGCTGATTTCCAACGCAGACGATGCAATTCCCAAGTGGGCGGTCATCAAGGTGTTATTGATGAGCTTGATTTGCTGCCCTGCGCCAACGTCGCCTATTCGGACGATTTTCGTCGCGTGGGCCGCGAGAACATGGCGAACCGCATCGCAGTCTTCAATGCTGCCGCCCAACATGACCGTCATCCCGCCTTGCTCTGCCACGATCCGCCCGCCACTTACCGGTGCATCGATAACTCTCAAACCTCTTGCCGAGCCCAATTCGGCGATTCGCCGCACCTCTGCCGGCGACAGTGTGCTGTGAATCAGCACGCGCGTACCTGGCTTCGCACCATCGGACACGCCGGCTTCTCCAAACAGCACCTGTTCAACATCCTGGGCAGTGAAGACACAGATACATACGATGTCACTGTTGGCTCCAACGTCTGCTGGACTCGTCGCTCTGCGCACCTCAGGCGGCATTACGTCCATCGCCTCCGAGCGTCTTGCCCAAACGGTCAAGGGGAATCCGGCGGCTGCGATCCGTGCTGCAAGGGGTTCACCCTGATTGCCGATTCCGATGAATCCAACTCTTGTCCTGGTCGCGCTCATACCTGCCTTTCAATAGGTTCTGCTCAGTACGTTCGCATCAGGTTTGAGCTACTTGGTGTCTGCGACGCCTGCTGCCACGGTGTCGCGAACCAAGACGCCGTTCGGGAATCCCAAATAGGTTGCTGCTTGGTAGACGATTTCTGCCAATTCGCCTTCGGTTACGCCATTGCGCAGCGCGATGGGTACGTGGGTTCGCAGTGCAGTGTGATTGCCCAAGCCCATCAGCATGCCAAGGGTGACGATGCTGCGCGAACGGCGATCCAGCACATCAGTTCTCGCCCACAGGTCGAAGTAGCAATTCTCCAAGATGATGTAGTCCAGTTCTGGCGCGAATTGGTCGTCTGGAATGGCGTCTTCACTGACGTTGATGAGCGGGTTGCCCGGGTCCATCTCTCGTAGCACTTCGCGGGCGATTCTTCGCTTCTCGCTGCCCGGCACTTCTCGCCTTTCCAGATCCAGCTTTGGAAATTCCGCGTTCTCAAGGAGACCGTGGGTATTGAGGATCTGTCGTGCAGTTTGCCCTGCCCAGGCCGCAGCGGGCGAGCCCACATATGCCCTGGCATGGACCATGATCGCGGCAATCTCGTCCAGTGTGACGCCGTTGTAGTAAGCAGCAGGCACGTGATACTCGAGTTCGAATTGATTGCCGACGTTGCCAACTCCGACCATGAGGCTGACAGTGGCGATGCTGCGCTCGCGAGCGGACAGCACTTCGGTGCGGGTCCACATGTCGCAATAGGAATCCTCCATGCCCATGGCCATGCCGTCCGCGATGAAGCCGCGTTCGGGCAGGACGCCATTGGTGGCGATGTATCCGCTCTGAGGCAGCATGCGTTTGATTGTTTCAAAGCCAATGGCTCGCTTCTGACTCCCAGTCCGCTCGCGCCGAGCGAGGCCAGTGGGTTGTGCGTCTGTTGTCATTGCATTGCTCACTTTCCAAATTGGCTAGTCGCGCATGGCGCGACTCAGATTTCGCGAAGAAGAGGACGAGGGAATAGCGGCTGCGCGGCGCACGCCCGCAACGAGCAGCCGCCAGACGATCAGCGCTGCCCGAATGCCTCAGGATCGCTTTGGATTGCAGCGGGCACTTCGTGACGGTACAACTGTGAGGCATTGCGCCAGGCGATCATGTCGGCTTCGTCCTTGGGCAGATCCTTCAACAGCGAGTCGGCGCGGGTCTGGGTGTCGGGCCAGCTGGTGTCTGCGTGGGGGTAGTCGACCTCAAACATGATCTTGTCCAGGCCGATGCGGTGACGCTGGGGCATGGCTGATGGATCGTTGAGAGTGCAGAACCAAAAGTTGCGACGAAAGACCTCGGCCGGGCGGATGTCGTGATCCCAAATCCTCCGCGTTTCACGACGGCCCTCGGCATGATCAAGGCGGTCGTACACCGCGGCGACCCAGCCAATGCCTCCCTCGGTCATCACGATCTTGAGATTCGGGTACTTGAACGCCATCTCTGCGAAGAGCCATTCAGTGGCAGGGATCATCGAATAGCCGGCGCCGAACTGCGTGGCTACGGCCATGGTGCCCTCTGAGTTCACGGGCAACCCAGCTGAGCCAGTGTGGACTGAGATGACCGTGTCTGTCTCCTCGCAGGCTTTCCAGAATGGATCCCAGGCATCCGAGGCGAGTGGCTCGAAGCCGAGCTTTCCAGGCAGTTCGGGAAAGCTGACCGACTTGAAGCCACGCTCAGCATTACGGTGGATTTCCTCTGCTGCGATCTTGGAGTCGTTGAGCCACGGGATCTGGCATGCGATGAATCGGTCCGGGTACGGACCAACCCACTCTTCAATGTGCCAGTCGTTCCATGCCTTGACCGTGTCAAGGGCGTACTTCTGGTCGGGCAGCGCCTGCAGGCGTACGCCGGCAAAACCAACCAGTGACGGGAAGCACAGCGAGGCATACACACCGTCCAGATCCATGTCCTCCACACGCTTGTGCACGTCATATGCACCTTCGCGGATGTCGGCGAAGTGACGCGGCTCCACGAGGTCTTCGTCTTGCTTCTGGCCAGCAACGGCATTGATTGCAATCACTGACAGCACTTGGCCATCCAGCACCCAGACCTGGCTTCCATCATCCATATCCACCAGCTTTGGTGCGCGATCTCCGTACTTGGCCGAAAGCCGCCCGTCGAACAGATTCGGAGGCTCCACGAGGTGATCGTCAGCCGAGATGATCGTGTACTTGCGCTTCCTGCGCTCAGGCATTTCATTGATCTGCGGAACGTTCCCCCCCTGAAAGGTCGCAATACTCGCGGCCTTCGTGGCCTCTTCGAGCAGGGCGCTGTTGTCTGGCAGAACAGTGGTCATTGAAGTCCTTCTCAGATCGGCAATGGGATGGGGCGTGCCGAAGTCCATGGGAAATCTGACCGGCTCGCCATACAGAGACAATGACGCACATACAGCGTGTATGTCAAGGACAGATTGGAAGGTTGATTCGCGATGTTGCGAAGCGGGATACCGACGATGCCGGAGATGTTGGGCTACCTGGGACGCGAATTATTGCGCTGGCGCTAAGCCATTCAGGAGCATTTTCATACTCGAGATGGCTTCCTCCCGGGCCTTGATCGGGTTTTCTGAAGTGGCGACGTAGCGAGTTGCCTCGTGGCATGCCGCATGGAGCAGATGGGTCATGGCCTCAATCTTCATTGGGACCAAAGTTCCTTCGGCAACACACTGCGTCAGCATCGCGCGCATGACTCCCAGGCCACGCTGCCGGGTGTGGTAACTGCGAGCCTCTAACCCAAGAACCGCTGGGCCATCGATCAGCATGATCTGTTGCACCTCTGGATTTAGCGACGCGTCAAAGAGTCCAATCAGGCCAGCGGTCAGACGGGAGAGTGCATCTCCTTGGGCGTTGACTCGAGAGGCAACATTGACTTCCTCATTCACCTGGTCGTACACAGCAAGGAACACATCTCGCTTGTCTGTGAAGTGGTGGTACAGAGCTCCCCGCGTGCCCACGCCAGCTGCCTGCACAATTTCCTCAGTGCCAGTGGCGAAGTAACCCTTCTCGACAAAAAGTCGTCGAGCAGCCGCAATAATCGATTCGCGTGTCGCCTTCGCTCGCTCCGCAACATCAAGTGAGCGCACGGGTGACTTTGGCGATCGCTGGCTTGAAGACATGGCAAACATTATGGCGTGAACATCGGCTGGACAGGGTCGCTCCAGTCACCTTGCCGGCAAAGACTGAGCGATTCGCATTCAGGCGAATGCCAGTTGTCATGCCACCATCGCAAGTGACATCAGCGCAGCTTCGATTGCCTTTTCGAGGCCATGCGCGGGTGCACGTCGCTAGAAGTTTGTCTCCAGTGTGCTTTGGAAATACACGTGGAATGACACAGCGTGAACTGTTATTCGTTGCTAAGTGTTCCGGCGGGCGAGGATTTACGGGGAGCTGGTGGAGGTCCGGAGAAGCGGAGAAGCACTGAATCTTCTGTGCACATGAAGCGGTATTTCGCATCATTGGGCACCATCACGCCGTCCAGGGGTTGAAGTTCTGCAATCACGACAGAGTCCTTTGCCCAGAAGGTGGCCGCACCTGAAACCAGGAGCCAGATGGAATCTCCTGGGTGGGAGTGCAGGCCGTTCTCGCCGCCGCCGGCTCGATAGCGGGCTGCGTACATGCCAAGTTCGTCTGTTCGGGACAAGGCTGAAGTCTTGGCGTTGAGTTGGCTTCCTCTGAAGACCTGGAAGTTCTCAGAGTCGATTGTGGTTACCTCGGCTAGCGGGAGGTCCCAGGCCACCCGATCGGGAATGTGGCCGTAGTCCTTCTCGGCTTTCTCCGGGGAGTCATTGAGTTCAGGCATTGATCGCCTCCAGTTGGACAGCTGCTTCAAACGCGAGCGCTTTTTTCAGCGGAAGCGTAGCCGCAGTCCGGGTCCGCCAAGACCACCGTGTAACTGCGTGGAGTGTGCAGCTCTCGGAGAGATTATCGGCCACTCCAAGGCTCATTTGACTGAGCGCGGTAATGCTAAGACGTCGGAAATGCAAGGCACGGGCGTTCGGCACCGTTGAACAGGTATGACCTACTCGGACTTTGATTTGGGCGAACTCGACCGATCTTCTCCACAACGACAAAGGGCCCCAATTTCTTAGGGCCTTCGTCGTGCCGAACGTTCATGTAGTGAACGTCCAATCTGTAGCGGGGATAAACGCAGGATGCATGATCATCGGGTTGCGTCCCCTGCAAGATGCCCTCACAAACCCCCTACTGCGTTGCCTGCGCGCCCAAGAACTGCGACGCATTATGTGAAAGTCCGTGCGAATGGTCACCCTGGCCGTACTCGCGCGGGGTTGTGTCGACGTCCCCGGCTTGCGCTCGCAGTGCGCCAACTGTGGATTCTTTTCGGGAGCGATGCAGGAACGGGTCGAACTGATACCACCGAGCCGCATTCTGCCAGGTGACCTTCTCGATCTCGTCGTCAGTGAGTTCGGCACGCTCCAACGACTTCATCAGCACCTCAGGGGCTTCCGGCCAGGTGGAGTCCGAATGCGGGTAGTCGCACTCCCAGGTGATGTTGTCGATTCCGATCACGTCGCGGTTGCGCAGACCGGTGAAGTCGTCGATGAAGCATCCCTGCACGTGCTCACGGAAAACCTGAGACGGCAATTTGCCGCCGAAGTCGGCACCCGTCCAGCGATGATGGTGGTCGTAGACGAAATCCGCCTTCTCGAGGAAGTAGGGCATCCAGCCAATACCGCCCTCAGCCAGTGCCATGCGAACATTCGGGAACTTCCGCATGATCGGCGACCAGAGCAGCTCCGCGGCGAAGATCGCTGTCTGGAAGGGCATCACGTGCGGTATGACGTCGAACGGAGTACGGGGCATGAAGTTCGGGGACCCACCGAAATGGAACACCATGACTGTGCCGGTATCCTCGCACGCCTTCCACGCCGCGTCCCATTCGTCCCCGTGGTAGTCCGGGAAACCCGCCTTGTACGTCTCCGGGTGCAGCGACACCGCGTGGCACCCGCGCTCGGCCATCCGTCGGATCTCACCGGCCATCCAGTCACCGCCGAGCGGGAAGCCCGAGATGGCAATGGGGATAAATCGCCCAGGAGCCTTGTTGCACCACTCGTCGATGTGCCAATCGTTGTACGCGCTGACCATCGCCGCCGCAAACTCCTTGTCGTCACTGGCGACGAAGAACTGTCCCGCAATACCCGGCCAGGAAGGGAAGCAGATCGCCGCGAGCACGCCGTTGACGTCCATATCACGAATACGCTGCGTCAGGTCATACGTGCCAGGGCGGACCTGGTCGAAACTTCCCGGATCCGAACCCCACGACTCTCGCGGGCGCCCCTGCACCGCGTTCAACCCGAAGGTGGCAATCTCCTTGCCTTCGATCAGCCAGGCGTCAGTGCCGTCGTCACGACGGATCACCCGAGGCACCCGAGACTTGAACTTCATTGGGACGTGATCACGGAAGTAATCGCTCAACGATGGCGGCTCAACGGTGTGATCGTCTGTGCTGATCAGCACCATGTCATCAATCTTCATAGGGCACTCCCAGATGTGATTCCTGCACTAGACAGCCTGCCATTTCATCAAACATTCGTCAGTAAAGCAGGCAGTGGGTTGCGCGTCAAGAGGAACTCGACTGTCCTGTTCAAGACCTGGCCGGAATTTGGTGAGCTTCCCGCTTGCGTACTCACCGGTTCGGCGCCAGATCGGAGCAAGGCGGGCACGGCGACTTTGCGGCCTCGAATCTCGCTCATGTTTGGCCGTGCGGTCAGTCGAATTGCTGCTATGCGATTTCACTCCTATCTCGACAGCGCACGCGCGCGGGCGTTAGTTGCCGGTGCTGCGTACGTCCAACGCGGACTGGCATCAGGGAGGAGAACGAACACGGCATTTGCGCCTTGGGTGTGCAGATGGTGCAAAGCGCCCTGGGCTGCATCGGGAGCGGGGGCAGCTGGAGTGGAGGATTGGGTGGATTGCCTCGTGCGCTGGGGGTGCTGACATTGGGGTGCAAGGGGTGCATAGCGCCCATGGAGTGCGCCTACTTATCGCACCTTCCGCCTACTTTGCTTAGGCGAGGGGTGCAGAAAATATTGTCAAAATAGGACAGACCCCCCTCAAAGAGGGGGGTCTGAACCTTTGGAAAGTAGCGGGGAGACAAAATCAGGGCGCGATCTTTGGGTTGCGTGCACAGCGAGTTACCCTCACAAACGGCCACTTTTGCACCCCCTTCTGCATCCCTGGGGGATGCAAGCGTGCACCCCCATCGCACACTTTCAACTCAGCCCTACGCCGGATTTTCGACCCATTCAAATTTGCGTCGCAGGCTCTGACCCCATGCGAAGTCTCTGGTTTCGCGCTGTGCGCGACCAAGAACAATGCTCGGCGCAATACCGATTTCGCCAGCCAGTTCTTTCACTGCGGCGATATCACGCGTTCGAGGCAAGCGATGTTGATACTCACATGGGATGAGCACGTCCGAGGCGTACATGTTGGCCTCATCTTCGGCGGTGCACTTCTCCCCGTTGAGGTAAAGCTCCTGATCTCCGTGTAGAAGGACATGGCCGAGCTCGTGGAAGAGAGTGAACCAGAGTTGATCGTCGCTCTTCCAGAGCAACGAGAGCTGGATAACAGGTGTCCCATTGATCCAGCGAGTTGCACCGTGGATACCGAGACCCGGAACGGGCGGAATGAAGCACAGCACAACGCCGACATCTCGGAGTTTTGCTTTTGTTGCGTGAATCGCGGCCATCGGTTCACCGCTCGTCAGGTGACGCATTTCTGGTATCAGCAGCTCCAAGCCACCGCGATCAAACTCAGGGACGTCACGCAATCCATCGTGATGCCGTTCAGCTAGGGCTAACCACACCGCGAGTGCTGGGGCGTCTTTGTGGCCGACAGCGGACCGACGGTAAGCGACACTTCCTTGAGACCAAGTCGCCCAGAAGGCCTCAAAGTTTGCAACGCCGAGAATGCTAAGCAATTGGCGCACTGTCCCCGCGCGGTCACGCGCGGGGACAGTCACATTTCCGTATTTGCGCAAGTAGGTAAGTGGGAATTCGTTTGCCTGTTCGTATTGGTCTGCAAGATCGTCGTTGGCTGCTTCACGCGCGAGTTCGCTGCGGTAGCCGGACTCGTAGAGGTTCCAAAGACGAGCAGGAACACCGGTCACGCGCTCAAGAGCCAGAGCGAGCGGGTGAGACAGCGGGGCCTTGCCACTTAGAAGTTCGCTCACATGCTTAGGCGTCACACCGAGTCGTCGACCAAGTTCGGCTGCGTTGATGCCTTCGTCCTCCATCCACTCTGCGATGAAGTCACCGGTTGTGACGACGTAGTTAAGTGTCGTGGTCATGGTCTGCTCCTTTCATTTTCTTCAGACTGTATTAGTGGTAATCGATGATCTCGACGACGAGGACAGTCACCTCGTCGCCTTCATCGGGCTGAACGATCAGTCGCCAGTTCCCTGTCAGCCTCGCCGACCACTGGCCAACTCGGTCGGCCTTTAGCGCTTCCCATCTGCCTGACCCCTCAAGAAGATCACGCATCTCACCGACATATGTGAGTTCAGCAATCCGAAGTTTGAGCTTCTTCGCTACGTTTTTTCCCAGATCCTTCTGCATCCGACGTTCGTCAGTGCAGACCCGCTCGAGATCTCTCGTAGCGTAGCGCAACTCCATCCAGATATGTTACCTAAATCGTAACACTCTTGTAAAGAGTTGGGAAAATCGCTTTCGTCTTAGAATGGGCACACAATTGAAAACTTGAACCCCTGGATGGGATTTCGCTGACATTCATTGGCATCGTGGCGTTCCCCTGTGGCCTAGAGTCGAGTCGCCAGACGCGAGCACCATTGTTCTTCCTGGAAGCCCACCTGAAGTCTCCAAAAGCAATACGATCACGGAAACTTCCGACCACATTCACGTGCATCAGGTTCTAACGAATCGATTGAGAGTGAGCATGACAAGTGAGATTGACCTACGCGATTCAGCCGAACTTCAATCGCGGCTTTGCACTGAAAATGGCTCACCAACTTGGGCCACGATTATTGATGCTCTGACGGAGCTGGACTTCAACTCAGGTAATAGCGCCGTTGAACTACTCAAGGCTAATGAACAAGATCCGACCGGCTCGGCTTTGCACCTCAGATTGTTGGGTGCAGCGCAACGCGTAGCCATGCGACAACCGGGCTGCAATTTCGGTCGTTATCTCCCTTCACTAGGGGGTGTATTGAATCCTGCGTCGGCAGTCGAGGCATTCTTTCCGTTCGTTGACGCCAACGTGGATCTGATCCGGGCTGAAATGCAAATTCCCGTTCAGACCAATGAGGTAGGACGTTCGGGCGTGCTTTCAGCAGGATTGCGCGCTCTGGCCACTCATACCCGTCTCCCGTTTTGCCTCTTAGAGGTTGGAGCTAGTGGTGGGCTCAATCTGTATCCCGATCGATATCGGGTTTCATCGGGTGCCTCGCAGTGGGGGCCCGAAGATTCTCCAGTCGTCCTTGAAGGCATATTCCAATCCGGAAATCCTTACGGGCGCGACTACTCCGTAATAGCACGAGCTGGGTGTGACTTGATGCCAATAGACGCATCAACCGAAGAGGGGCAAGAGCGAGTCAAGTCCTTCGTCTGGCCTGAGCAAACAGCGCGACTTCGCCGGCTCGAAGCTGCGCTGTCAATGTTTGAGCCAGTGAGAATAGATGCTTCTCCTGCGACTGCTTGGGTTCGATCAGAGTTGGCGAAACCTCGCCAAAATTCGGTGGCTGTCGTCATGCATTCGATTGTTATGCCTTACTTGTCTGTTTCTGAAAAGGCCGAGTTCGCTCAAGCCATTGGGGACGCGGGGCGTGCCGCCACTGGGGACTCCCCCGTCGCATGGTTGCGAATGGAACCTTCGGAAGACTACGGAACTGTGACTTTGGAATTGGATGTCTGGCCTAGCGGCCACCACACAGTGCTGGCAACGAGCACTCCTCACGGGGCGAACATCAACTGGACACACGAGCAGTATCCGTGGCCGCAATCATGAACGATGAACAGCAGTTGACCAGCGATGCATTCCTTCACCCCGATGTACGAGTTGATGGGACATCAGTGACTAGGGGCAGCGAGTTGGCAGTCTCATTCGGCATGAACGCCGAGTCCTATGACCAATACCGACCCGGGTACGCCCCTGAGGCAATCGACTTCATCACCTCCAGAGGGCATCGACTCGTGTTGGATGTCGGCTGCGGTACCGGCATTTTGGGTGCACAGTTACTTGCCCACGGTTGCTCTGTGTTGGGTGTTGAACCGGACGCACGCATGGCTAAGGCAGCGATCTTCAAGGGCCTGGAGGTAGAGGTCGCTTCTTTCGAGGATTGGGAGCCAGCCGGAAGGAAATTCGATGCTGTGGTGTCCGGGCAGGCATGGCACTGGATCGATCCCAGTCAGGGACAAATGCGCTTAGCGGAGGCATTGATACCGCATGGTGAAGTGTTCTTGCTGTGGAACATCGGTTCCATGAGCTCGAGCGTGGCGCAAGCCCTTGACGCTGTCTATCGCGACCACCAGCAAGAGCACCTCGATGCGTTCTCCGTCGTGTTAGGCCGAGGTGAGACCGCTCGTTTCGACGAATTCCAGGAACTGCTTCGAACTGATTCAGCATTTGGAAATATTTCGCGAGACACGTGGGTTTGGCATCGTGAATATTCGACCGATGAATGGCTTTCACACTTGGTGACACATCCACAACACGCAGCACTTGATGTGAGCGACCGTGAGCCGTTATTTGCAGCTATACGCAAAGCCCTTGAGGACAACCATGCAGGTAAGGTGAAAATGAAATACACCACTTTGGTTATCTCAGCCCGCGCCATTGCTTGAAAGTTCTTGGAAGCGGCGAAGGAAGATCACAGATCCGACAACTTGTGAGCCACTATTTTCTTTGCCGGAAGGACCACCTCGCTTGAGTAACTCCAGCCCCAATTAATCAGCCCGGCTAGGCGTAAACGCGCGGTACCAAACGGGCGACACCGTTGAACTTCCTGGAACGACCATCGGCGGTTCTGACCACGACAGGAGCACGGAGATCACCTCAGATCTCATAGTCAGGCTTACAACTGCGCAACAGCTCTGGACCGACCTGGTCAGGAAAAGCAAAACGGGCACAACATGCCTGCTTCGACAGTTATGCCCGTTTTGTCCAGTAGCGGGGAGAAACTGAGGATGCACGATCTTTGGGTTGCGTGCCCTGCGAGTTACCCTCACAAACGGTCACTTCTGCACCCCCTTCTGCACTCCCCTGAGGGTGCAAGCCTGCACCCACTCCGCCCACTTTCGAGGAAGTTATGCGACTTGGACGGCTTCCCTGACCTTGGCTGACACAGTCTTGGGAACGAGATAACCAAGTGACGACCCAAGCTGTGGCAACGCGGGCAGGAGTTAAGTCTCACAGTCTCGTCGCCCGTTCGGGCACCAAAACCCACGGTGGCCTTGGGCACCTATTCGCTGAGAGGCGCATTCTGTGCCGGGTACTCGAAAAGATCAACATATATTTCGCGCGCTTGAGTCGATACCCGCTATTGGTCCTCCTCACTCAAGCCCTTGATCTCGGACTTAAAGATGCGAAGTGAGCGTCCCAAGCCACGGGCGGCATTCGGCATACGCTTGGAACCAAAGAGCACGGCCACGAGTACAAAGATGATGAGAAGTTCGGGGTCCCCGAGCTCTTTGAGCAATTAGATATCCCTCGTCTTGAGTGCGGTGACTCCCACCAATTAGGCAGATCCTCATCGACAAGCCTTGGCTAATGCACGCCCCTCGATGCACGCTGTTGACTTCTAACTCACAGGGGATTGCCGTCGCATTGGTTGACCCCTCACCCCAGCGGCCTGCGAGTTATCGTGCAGTCGGGGTGCGCGACTCGTCGGCGGTGTAATCCTTCGCTGGCTTTCTAATGCAACTGGACGACAGTCAGCAGCACAACGGCGTCCGCGATCGCCTCAAGGCGGTGGCGAACTCCCGGAATCGGCGTGAAGTCGCCGGAAACCATGTCCAGCGAGTGTGAGTCATCGACCAGGCGCACTTCTCCGTGCAGGACCTGCAGGGTCGCCTCGCCGGGACTGTCGTGCTCGGCAAGGAACTGCCCGCCAATGAGCGCGATCAGCGTCTGCCGCAGGACGCAGTCGTGCCCCCCGAATACGGTGTGGGCGCTGCGGCCGCTATTGGCGGCGCGGGCAATTTGCAGATGCTCGTTGGCGAGCGAGGTCAGTGATGTGGTGTCCACGGTGTGCCTTTCGATTGGTCGTGCCGAAGCGTGCATACGTCTTCCTAGCCAATATCGACGGAGACAACACCGCTGATCACGCGAACCGGGAAGGTGCGGACTGGTTCAGTCGCGGGTGGGCCGAGTGCCTCGCCGCTGCGCAGATCGAATCGGGATCCGTGAAGCCAGCACTCAATGGTGCAGCCGTCGACCTCACCATCTGACAGTGGGACGGCACCGTGTGTGCATTCGTCGTGCACGGCAAACACCTCGCCCGCGGTACGGACCAGACAGATTGCCGTTTCCGCGAGCCTGATTCCCAGCGGCCGGTCGGGAGCAAGGTCGTCCACGTCACAGGCGACCGTCCATATCGTAGCTCCTGTGTTGGCTGTTCGCGGTTGTACTGAGAAGTCGCCCATCACACCCTTCTTGCTCATCGACTGGCCTTGTCAAATCCAATTTACTACACTTGGCTCCGTGAAAAGTGTTGGCCCGACCCCGGTTCGCTACGACACAGTCCGACAGGCACTGACGCCGGCGCGCTCGCGGGTTCTGGAGTCTTTGCAGAAGTCCGAGGAGCCCGTCACCGCCAGCGGGATGGCCACGAGTCTTGGCCTGCATGCGAACACCGCGCGCGAGCATCTGGAGGCGCTAGTAGAGCGGGGTCTGGCCACGCGTTCCCAGGCGGTTGTTCGGGGGCGGGGGCGACCTGCATTGCGCTACGCCCCGAGCGCGGAGTTGCGCGAGCCGGATACGCGAGTGCGTGAATATGCGACGCTCGCCATGGTCCTCGCGGAACAGATCTCGCGCTCAAGCCATCCCCAAACCGGAGCGATTGCCGCGGGCAGAACGTGGGGGCACCTGTTGACAAAGTCAGTGACACGCAGCGGCCGCGCGTCCGCGCAGCGTCGGACTGTCAGGCTTCTTGCGGACATCGGATTCGACCCCGTTGATGACGCTATCGAGCACAGCGTCGTGCTGCGGCGCTGTCCCTTCCTCGATGTGGCACGCCAACAAAGCCAGATCGTCTGTTCGGCGCACCTGGGGATGATCAGTGCAGCCGTTGATGACTTCGGGGGCAACGGTGACGCTGTGCAACTGTTCCCCTTCGGCGAGCCAGGCGGCTGCATCGTGACGTTCGGACCGTCAGCGCGCGCGTCATGACGGCGAGGAGCGCCGCGAGCCGCGACCAACCGCGAGGACCCACCACGCGCCGCGCGCGGCGCGCCTTTGTGCCGCCGCAACATGGCGCCTGGGCCTTCCTGGCGCTCCCGTTGGTACTCGGCGCGAGTGTCGCCACATGGACTCCTCCGCTCTTACCACTCGCGGTCGCATGGGTGGCGGCGTATCCAATGTCCTACGCGGCGTTCGGTCTGGTCCGCGCCAAACGTCCGCAACGGTTCAAGGTGCCGTTCATCATCTGGACTGCGATTGTGCTGCCATCGGCTGCGATCGCGCTGGTTTGGCGGCCGTGGCTGCTATGGATCGGCTTGGCGTACAGCGCGCTACTGATCGTCAATCTGCGATACGCGCGGCGAGGCGATGAACGTGCACTGGTAAACGATGCGGTGTTCGTCGCCGAGTGTGCGGGCATGGTAGCTGTCACGTGGGCGGTCGGTGCCGGGGAACGATCGTGGAATCCCCCAGCCCTGGATGCAGTACCGGCGCACGTGTGGATCCTGGTAACTGTCTGCGCGCTGGTGCTCTTCGGCTCCACGCTCCACGTCAAGTCACTCATCAGAGAGCGTCGCGATCCGCAGTTTGCGCGAGCATCCCGCGTCGTGGCTGTCGCATCCGTGCCTGCGTCCATGTTCCTCGGCATCTGGTGGGGATGGCCCAGTGGAGCATGGCTGGCTGTGCCCTTCGTGGCGCTTGCCGTCCGTTCGTTCGTCGTGCCGCGTCGTGCGCTGCGGCCAGGTGCGATCGGAATCATCGAACTCAGCTGCTTCCTCCTGGTCGCGGCCGCCGCCATATTGGCTGCAACGTGAGCTGTGCGGAGGATTCGATGCCGGCCGACATCACAACCAGGGACGACATCTCCGACCTCGTCGTCGCGTTCTACAACAACGCGTTCCTCGACGATCTCCTCGGACCGGTCTTCACCGACGTCGCCAAGCTCGACCTAGACATGCATCTGCCGATCATGTGTGACTTCTGGGAGACCGTGCTTTTCCGGGCGGGCAAGTATCAACGTAATGCGCTGCAGGTACACGCGGCACTCCACCGGAAGTCGGCACTGACACCAGAACACTTCGGGCGCTGGCTGGATATCTGGACCGCAACGGTCGACGCGATGTTCGCTGGCGAAAAGGCTGACCTGGCCAAGCTGCAGGCAACCCGCATCGCCTGGTCGATGAGCCGTCGCCTCATGGGCGAATCTGGCAGTGAATTTGTGACGATCCGGCGCGCATCGGATCGACGCTAACCGAAGGGAGTCGGCTCTCTGAGATGGTCATGCTCAGATCAATATAGGAGCGTCGTACCAAAGCCTTATCCACCTGTGTCCCGAGGCCGAGTTCCTTGCCTGTAGGGGCGGGCTGGCGTATATGCGAGGTACCGGGCAGGGAACACCGTTGAACTATTAAGACCGCTGCAAGGTGGCCGCAACGAGCGCAGGATCACGGAGGTAGCCGCCCACACTCACGGGCGCCAGTGGAAGCGCCCAGCGCTGTCCATAGAAGTCAATAGACCCAGCTTCAGTCACTCCGATACCGGGGCCAGAAACGAACAAGGCCCCCCGCGAGGAGGGCCTTGCCATGCGAACTTTCGTAGCGGGGACAGGATTTGAACCTGTGACCTCTGGGTTATGAGCCCAGCGAGCTACCGAGCTGCTCCACCCCGCGGTGACCGTTTTCGGCTTGCCCAACAGTACGGCAAAACCTCTCAGGCCCCAAATCGCGAACGAACCGCAGTTGCTATACCGAACTGCCCGTCGTCTTGCCCGTCAATTTGGCTTCAGCAGCAGCCGCACGCTTCAAGGCTGCAGCCAATTGCTTTTGAGCCTGATCGTAGGCAGTGAAGTCATTGGACTTCAGTGCCGTCAAACCATTCTCATAGGCCCGTTGCGCATCAGCGATCGCTGCTGTGAGTTCGCTGGCTGCACTGCCATCTGAACTCGTCGTCGGCGTTGGCTTTGGCGTACTCGTTCCCGGTTTCAGATCACCACTGTTTGGAATCGATTCCACACCAGCATCTGGGCTGAGCGAAAACACCTTGTTCAAAGCTGCGACAAGAGTGTCTTCGAGTGCAACATTTTGTCCGTAGCCAACGAGCACCTTTTGTAGGAGTGGGAAACCGTCTGCTGCCGCTCGCAGATAGACAGGCTCGACGTAGAGCATGCCGTCATTGAACGGAAGCGAGAGCAGGTTTCCAAGATCAACTTCAGACCCACCGCGTCTCAGCAGCGATAGCTGCGAAGAAACGGTTGGGTCTGATTCGAAAGCGTTTTGTACCTGCTGCGGTCCGGGAATTGTGGTGTTGCTCGGTAATTGCAGCATGCGAATCTTGCCGTAATCCTTAAGCGGATCAGAACTCACCGACATAAACGCTGCAAGAGTTTGACGTCGCTGCGGAGCAAAGGTCGAAGTCAGCGAGAACGCAGGCAAGGTCTGCCCCGGCATCTGCAATGTTAGGTAGTAAGGCGGCTGGAAGACCTGAGCTGGTGCCACGGTTGGATCGTTGGGCACGATCCAGGCATCAGTGCCGTTGTAGAAAGTCGATGCATCCGTCACGTGGTAGCGACTCAAGATTGTGCGCTGCACCTTGAAAACATCTTGTGGGTAACGCACGTGAGCGAGTAGATCTGCTGACATCGCAGAACGAGGCTGCACGGTGTCAGGAAAAGCCTTCATCCAAGTCTTCAGCACTGGATCAGTTGCATCCCAGCCGTAAAGCGTGACAGTGCCGTCATACGCATCAACGACTGCTTTAACCGAGTTACGCATGTAGTTGATCTGATCAAGTGGCGTGATGCCGTTTCCGATGGTTCGAGTGTTCAGCGAATCACTCGTTGCGTCAGCTAGCGAGACTCTACTTGAGTACGGGTAATTATTAGAAGTCGTGTAACCATCAACGATCCACTGAATTCGCCCACCAACAACTGCTGGGTACGGATCCTGATCCAGTGTGAGCCAAGGAGCAACCTTTGCAACGCGAGTGAGTGGATCGCGCTCGTACAGGATTCTTGATTCTGGGTTAACTAGGTCCGACAACAAAATGTTCGAATCTTGGAACTTTGTTGCAAAGAGCAGGCGATTAAAGAATGAGCCCATGGCGATGCCGCCAGTGCCGTCGTAGGTGTAATTCTTTTGACCAGTTGGGCTGGCATCGTCTGGATAATCCAGTTCAACAGGAGCGCTTCCTTTTGGTGCACCAACGATGCTGTACACCGGTGAATTTTCACCGAAGTACACCCGAGGCTGCTCAGCTGTCAGTGCGCCCACTGGTGGAATATTGCTGGCGAAGAAGTCTGGCTGACCTGAGTCTTGCACCGTATTGTCGTGCGCGGCGACGAACCCATATCCATGAGTGAACACGGCCTTATCGTTGGTCCAGTTGCGTTGACCATCAGTGATACCACTCAGGTTAATTTCACGCACTGCAACAACAGCGCCGGTGGACTTGTTATTCAGGTTGTAACGATCAATGTCGAGCTTGTCATTGAACGAGTAATAACCGCGGATCTGCTGCAACTGGTTAAACGTTGGCGACACAATCGCCGGATCAAGAAGTCGAATATTGCTCAGGGTTCCTTGGCTTGCCGCCAAGACCTTGGTTGTTGGTGGCGCGACAGTTCCTGGGTAGTCAGAAACTTCGGAATCAGCAACGTTGTAGGCATCACGAGTCGCTTCAATATTGCGAGTGATGTACGGCTGCTCTTTTACGAGTTCACTGGGGCGAACCTGGAATTGCTGAACAAAGAGTGGATAGAGCACACCAACAACCACGGCAGTTAAGACCATGAGACCAAGGCTGATGAACGCTAGCGCCCAAGAACGGCGGAAGGCATTAAACACGAAAAGCAAACCGACGATGATCGCGATGAACGTCAAAATATTAAGTGACGGCAGCACTGCGTGAACGTCGGTGTATTTCAGACCCGTGAATCCAGTGACCAATGACTGACTTTGTGTTTCAAGTGCGAATCGATCAAACCAGTACGAAGCTGCCTTGAGGAAAAGGATCAACGCAATCAAAACAGAGATCTGGGTTTGCGCCGCACCTGTCGCACGATCGCCCTTGGGCTGAAGACGAAGGCCTCCGTATAGGTACTGCACCACAGTGGCTGCAATCAGACTGAGAATGAGCAGTGCGAATCCAAAGCCGAGCAGGTACTGCACAAAAGGCAACACAAACGTGAAGAAAGAAAGATCCATACCGAACTGCGGATCAACAACACCGAAGTCTGTGGCGTTACGCCATTGCAAATAGGTATCCCATTCCGCTGCTGCAGCGAATCCAGCAAACAGGCCCATAACAACGGAGATGCCGATGGCTAGGCGAGTACGAAACGGTTCTACCGCTTCGCGATAGCGCTCCAGACTGGCCTGCTCAGGAGTCAGTCCGCGGAACTCGGGGCGCGTGCGCCAAGCCCACCACATCATGACGAAGAGCACTACTGCCATCGCAATTGCGAACACCACAAAGAGGGCTGCCTTGGTTACCAATTGAGTGGTGAAGACCGAGCTCTTGCCAAGCGAGTCAAACCACAGAAGATCGGTGTAGAAGCCGGTGAAGATTACAAAGGCAACAACCAAGGCACCCAAGATAATGATGGTAGGAAGCAGCACTCCCCCACGCTTACGCTCACCCCCCGCATTTGGAGTCGAAGGGGCAGAACCGCCGGGAAAGTTAAAAGCCACGTAGTGAATGTATGTCAGATCCTTATTGGAGAGAAGGGCAGGCTGGCACTGTTTGCCCAGTCGTCCATTTTTGAACCGCTGCCATCGCCTGAGCCAGGTTTTTTACGGGGGTTACCGTCAGCCCGGCAGGCACATGACCGGCCGCTTCCTTGCAGTGACTGGCGGGCATTAAGAACAACTTCGCCTGCGTGGCACTTGCCCCGGCGAGCTTTTGGCGAATGCCTCCAATGGGGCCCACCGTGCCATCCGGCTTGATGGTGCCTGTGCCTGCGATGACCTTGCCTGCTGTGAGATCTCCAGGCGTTAGTTTGTCGATCAAGCCCATCGTCAGCGTCAAACCCGCACTCGGTCCGCCAACTCCATCAACATTGAACGTCACATCAAAATTGGGTTGATACGTGGTGCCAATACCAACACC
>CAFBMC010000012.1_pt1 | contig 24560 bp, 26 predicted proteins | sample 7268441 | NCBI WGS metagenome assembly CAFBMC01 (sample SAMEA6814051, study PRJEB35770) | freshwater metagenome | biome: Freshwater; feature: Freshwater reservoir; material: water | place: Czech Republic | collected 2017-05-23 | depth 30m m | reverse complement strand
TGCTCAAACTGCTCAAGGGCGATTTCTAGTTGTCTCTTGCCAATGAAACACCAGGGACAAACCAGATCGGACCACATGTCAATATGCATACCTAATCTTCACCTGTGGGCTTGGCTGGACTCAAACCGGCCTGACTGGGAGGCAGACGCGATTCGACCCCCTTAAATAGTTCATCTTCCGTTCATGTTCATGTCAACAGATGTTCCCCATCTCAGCACCCTTAAGTCAACCTCCTTGTACAACTATTGAGCCATGGCAAACGTGGATCTGGAGCAGCGTGATCTCCAGGCAGCAGCAACTTCCCATCGGGGTGACCGGATATTCAACCGGTCAATTACGGCGGCTGCTTTTGTCTCCCTTATTGTTTTGGCCGGTATCGCAGTCTTCTTGGGTGCTCAGGCCGTGCCGGTATTCCAGCAGCTAGGTTTTAGTTTCCTCACCACAACAGCCTGGGATCTCAACTCTGATCCGCTGGACGTTGGTATTTTCGGCATGCTGTACGGATCGATCCTGCTGGCCGTGATCGGGCTAGCGATTGCCGTCCCGGCTTCACTTTTATTGTCTATCTTCATAGTTTTCCTAGCACCAAAAAAATTGGCATCATTTCTCACGAACTCTATCGACCTAATGGCAGCTATTCCGTCGGTCATTCTTGGTTTGTGGGCCTTCTACATGCTCAATCCGCAAGCTGCCGAGTGGCAACGCTTGCTCCACGAATATTTGGGTTGGATTCCGCTCTTCCAAAATGATTCAGGGAACTTCTTTGGCACTCCGTTCATTGCGGGTTTCATCCTCGCCATCATGGTGATCCCAATTACTACGTCTGTAACGCGGGAAGTACTAGGCCGAACACCTCCTGAATTAATCAATGCTGCTGAATCGCTCGGTTGTTCACTTTGGACAATGCTTCGCTACGTTGCACTGCCATACGGCCGTGGCGGAATTGTCGGCGGCATCATGCTGGGCTTGGGTCGTGCTCTGGGTGAAACCATCGCTGTGTTCTTCGTACTGAAGTTGATTTACGACACCAACTGGTATCACGTCATCGAATCTGGTGGCGGCTCTGTAGCAACCTTGATTGTTTCCCGATTCGGTGAAGCTTCGGGACCCTTTGAAGTGCAGTTACTTCTTGCTGCAGGCTTCTTCCTCTTCCTTATGACATTAGGTGTAAACATGATCGCGAATCTCATTGTGAGTCGCACAGGGCGGTTGAAGAAATGACCACCACATTTGATCCAGCAACGCTCCCAAATCTGCAACAGCAGAAGAAGATGCATCCTTGGCGCAAGCGCACCACAAAGTTTGATGTGTCCGTAGCCATCGCTGTAGCGGTACCAATGGTCTTCGTGATTGCCTTGTTCTTGTTCAGTGACATGCCTGGGGCGCTCGTTTTTGTAATCTATTTGCCGATTCAGATGTTTGCATCGGGCTGTGCCGCCGTCGCGACAAAGGGTAATCGTGGAATCGTTGACTCAGTCATCATCGTTAATGCCGTTGGCGCTTCGATTTTCACTTTCGTCGTCATTCTTTCGGTGCTTTGGTCGCTAGTCTCCAACGGCCTAAAGGCGCTTTCTATTCCTTTCCTTACGCAAAACTCGACTTACATCAGCCCATCGACACCACTTGAATACGGTGGCATGGCCCATGCTGCTCTTGGCACGCTCCTTATTGTGACGATCTCTGCGCTCATTGCCGTGCCGATCGGTATCGCAACCGCGATTTACATCACTGAAGTCCGCGGTAAGGCAGTTCCTTATGTTCGATTCTTTGTGCAGTCGATGTCGGGCGTTCCTTCCGTTGTGGCTGGTCTGTTTATTCTGACAACCTTGATCCTGACTGGCGCTATTAACACCAGTGCCTTCGCTGGCGGTTTGGCATACGCAGTATTGATGTTGCCTACGGTTGCAAGAACAGCTGAAGAAGTGTTGCGGTTGGTTCCGGATGACCTGCGAACTGGCGCACTCGCGCTCGGTTCAACACGTGCTCGCACTGTCTTGCAGGTAGTTCTCCCCGCAGCGAAGACCGGCATCGTCACCGCAATCATTTTGGGAATTGCTCGGGTTATCGGTGAGACAGCGCCGCTTTTGATGACTTCAGGTAAAAACGATGCCACGGTGACGAATCCATTTTCGGATCCGATCAGTTCGCTACCGATTGCAATTTTTGAAAATGTTGCGCAGCCTTACCCAGATGCAGTCTCGCGCGCCTGGGGCGCTGCTCTCATTTTGATGGTGCTCGTTGCCATTCTGTTCACGGTCGCGCGTCTCCTTGGCCGCACCAAAGTTAAGTAAGGCACGGCGAGTTCACAATGGAGGAAGAAGAAATGTCAACAGCAGAGTTCGAGCAGAGCGTTGTTGTACTTGAAGAGGAGTTTTCAACTCCTGCTCAACGAGGACCAGTGGAGCTAGAGGCGCGCGATGTTAGCGTGTGGTTCAACACTCGCAAGGTGCTAGAAGGCGTCAATCTCCAATTCCCCAAGAACACCGTGACCGCACTCATCGGCCCGTCGGGCTGCGGTAAATCGACATTTATCCGTACCTTGAACCGCCTTCATGAACTTCTTCCCGGTGCAGCTCTTGCTGGCGAAGTGCTATATGAGGGTGAAGACATTTATGGGCCAACCAAGGATCCCGTTCATATCCGTTTGAACATCGGGATGGTCTTCCAGAAGCCGAACCCATTTCCTTCGATGACCATCCGCGGAAATGTGCTTTCAGGCCTCAAGCTTTCAGGGATGAAGCGCAGCAACCACGATGAAATCGTTGAGCAGACTTTGACTTCCGCTGGTTTGTGGAATGAAGTCAAAGATCGTCTCGGTCACGCAGCCGGTGAACTTTCCGGTGGCCAGCAACAGCGTCTCGTGATTGCTCGCGCCTTGGCTGTTCAGCCCCATGTGTTGTTGATGGATGAGCCTTGTTCTGCACTCGATCCGGCTTCAACCCTAAAAATTGAAGAAACCATTCGCGAACTTTCCAAAGAGATCACGATCGTGATCGTCACGCACAATATGCAGCAGGCTGTTCGTGTTGCCGACTACACGGCCTTCTTCTTAGCTGCTGAAAATGAGCCAGGACATGTTGTTGAGCAGGGTCGCACCACAGAGATCTTCGGCAACCCACAGGATCAGCGCACCCTTGATTACGTCAATGGGCGCTTTGGTTAAGCAACTGTTCATCTGCGCGACGGCTTAATGACATATATGCGAATCCATTTGGAAATGTCTGGTCTCTAACGTGCTAATTGTTAGCAAACAAATACTTATCTAAGGAGAAACCAGTGCGTCGCACTCTTGCAGTTCTCGCAACAAGCGCCTTTGCTGTTTCAGCATTCGCTATGGCGGCCCCTGCCCAGGCAGCAGAAAACCTTGCCGGCGGTGGAGCTTCATTCCCATACCCGTTCATTTCCCAGTGTGCAGCTGATTTCAACGCTTCGCAGACAAACTTTGTCATTAACTACACCTCAACTGGTTCAGGCACCGGCAAGAGCAACTTCACCAAGGGCACCTTCGCTTACGCACAGACAGACTCGAAGTACTCAAGTGGCGAGCCAACCTTTGACTGGACTTATGTTCCAAACATTGGTGGAGCTCTTGCCTTCCCAATCAACTTGAAGAACGTAAAGACCGGCAAGACCCTTGGTTCGTCAATCCAGTTGAAGCGCACCACGCTCAGCAAGATCATGGCCGGCAAGATCACCAAGTGGAATGACAAGGAAATCCTCGCAAGCAACGCACGCATTGCTGCGTCGATCCCTGATGCCAACATCACTGTTGTTTACCGCTCAGGCAACTCAGGCACTTCCAACAACACGTTGCAGTACTTGAACGCATTTGCGCCTTCAATTTGGGCAAAGGTTCAAGATGACTTCACAACCGCATTCCCAGGCGGCACCCCACCAGCAAGCTCATTGGCTGGCAAGGACAACGCAACGATCATTGCAACGATTGATGCCACCCCAGGTGCAATCGGAGCCGTTGACTTCGGTGACGCAAAGGGCTACCCAGTAGCACGCATCGAAAACGCACTCGGTGAGTTCATTGCTCCTTCAGCAGCTTCAGCGGCAAAGAACCTTGCTGTTCAAGACAACTTGGATGCACGTGGTTTGGTTGCCCTTGATTACAACGTCAAGGTGAAGGGCGCCTACCCAATGGCAATCTTCAGCTACGGTCTTGCTCGCACAGATGCAAAGGGACCTAACGGTCTTGGCGTTCGCCAGTTCCAGGATTACCTGATCCAGAAGTGTGGACCATCACGTGCAGCACAGCTTGGCTACGTGCCAGTTGCAGGCAAGGTTTTGGCTAAGGCCAAGGCTCTTGTTGCAAACATCAAGTAATTTCTAACTAGTAATAGCGTCATACCTAAACGAAGGGCGAGGGCGATGTCTCGGTTCAATTCACGAGGCTTCGCCCTCGCTACTTTATTTTCCATTCCACTCGCTGCGGCTGCGCTGGTTCTCAGTGGCTGCACTCCACCACTGCCGCCCGATGTTCTTGCTGCACAGGCAGAGGCAAACATCACCTGCCAGTCAGGGACGCTGTCCGTGGCTGCGCCGGAGATCTTCACAGGTGCGCTAGATGCGGTCGGACAGTCATTAACGGCTACCTGCACCGAACAAACTGTGGTCGAAGTGGCAGCAGACAAGCCTGCTCCAGTTCACCTCATTGACGTTTTACCCTCACCAGCAGTGTTGGCAGACTTCAAGACTTCAAGTTGCCCTGCAGGTTCCACCGTGGTGGTGCCGGCATTCAACTATCCAGTGACGCTGGCCTTTAACGAGCCAGGACTTGAAGGCATCCAGCTCACACCCGCAGCAGTCGCCGGGATTCTTAACGGCACCATAAAAACGTGGAACGATCCGCTGGTCACTGCATCAAATGATGGGTTGGGTCTTGAAGGTCTGCCTCCGATGAAACTGATCGGTTTGAAGGGCGATCAAGGCGCCATGCAGGCGATGACTGCTTGGCTCACCTCAGTTGCACCTCAGTCTTGGAAATTTGGCACCGTTGGGTCGGTCCCAAGCGCTCTGCCATTCGCATCGGTCACAGAGCTGGTCGATGAAATTACTGCAACTGAAGGTGCCATAGCTGTCCTGCCAGTGTCCACGGCAGTCAACAATGTCTTGGGAATGGCTTCACTTCCAGCAGGCGCTGAACTCAATATCTGGGTGAGCCCAGATGACGTCCAGCTAGCCAAAGTGGGGTCCGCAGCGATGACGGATCAAACGGCAACCCTTGCCAGCGGAGAGTCTTCGGACATGTTGGTTTACGGACCAGGGTTGGGCGGCGTTCCCGTTGAGGGTCAGTTCGATATCGCCGCATCAAAGATTGTGTTAGCTCAGGATCAAGAACTGATCGGTTGGCCGGTTATGGGTGTGGCACATCTGCTTATTTGTAATGAACCAGGTAAGCCACTTCCACTGAGTTTCGCGCAGTATGTTGTGCGACTTGCTGGGCAGGGATCATTTGAAGCCTTCGGGCTCACCCCGCTTCCTGAACCCATCAGGGTCAAGACGTTCAGCCCGCTCAAGATCGTGGTAACGCCACCAGCAAACTAGACAATAAGTAGTAAGTAATAAGTAAGGGGTCCTTCGCTTTCGCGAAGGACCCCTTACTTATTACTTGTGGTTGCTGCTTAGTGACCGTGGGTTCCTGGTACGTAGCGCTTGATCGAAGCATGAATTTCTGCTTCTGCTTCAGCACGGCCTTCCCAGCTTGCGCCTTCAACACTCTTGCCGGGTTCGAGATCCTTGTACACCTCGAAGAAGTGCTGGATCTCAAGGCGATCAAATTCAGCAACATGATGAATGTCGCGAAGATGCTCAAGACGTGGGTCGCCAGCAGGAACGCAGAGAACCTTGTCGTCGCCGCCTGCTTCGTCTGTCATGCGGAACATGCCGATAGCCCGGCAGCTGATCACAATGCCAGGGAAGGTCGGTTCTTGGGTCATGACGAGCGCATCCAACGGGTCGCCATCTTGGCCCAAGGTGTTGTCAATAAATCCATAGTCATGTGGGTAGCGAGTTGAGGTGAACAGCATGCGATCGAGGCGCATCCGGCCGGTCGCGTGGTCCACTTCATACTTATTACGGCTACCGCCGGGAATTTCAATCGTGACGTCGAATACCAAGGGGTTCATAGTCACCTAGTCTTCCCTATGAAAACAGTGATGCTTGCCGTTGAGGAGGTGATGGGTGACACATCGGACAAAAACGACGTTTTTACTGGCCTTATTGCTGTTGTGGTCTGCGTCACCCCTCGTTGATTCTGTGGCGAGGGCAGCAGATTTGCCGACGCCAGTCATGGAATCGATCCCAGTGCTGGGCAGCACCGCGCCTATCCCCACTTCGATCGGCTTAACCACCGCACTTTCTGGAATCTTGAATCGTCCAGCCTTTGGCACATCAGGGGTGTGGGTTGGTGACCCGGGAACGGGAGCGACCTTGTTCGATGCCAATGCCACCACACCGCTTATGCCAGCCTCGGCGCTGAAGTTGCTGACGGCAGCCACTGCTTTACGAACCCTGACGCCCACCAAGCGCATCGCCACCCGCGTTGTTGTCGAGGGCGCAACGGTGACGCTCATCGGTGGCGGTGACGCCATGTTGGCAAGTACTGGTGTTGGACCGACCCTTGAAACGCTCGCCTCCCGCGTGGCAAGCCAGATACAGGCTGTCCCGGTTACCTTGAATTACGACACGTCGCTTTTTCGCGGACGCACGTTAGGCCCAGGTTGGTCACAAGCTTTCCCTGCAGCGGGAGTAGCTGCGCCAGTACAAGCATTGATGGTTGACCAAGGTCGAGCAAAGGTCGGTGGAAAGGCTCGAGTTCAGGATCCGGCCGCACATGCCGCACAACTCTTTGCCAAAGCACTGCGCGCGAAAGGGATCAAAATTGTCGCGGTGGCACAAGCCGAAGCTTCGCCGACGGCCACTGAAATTGCTCGCGTTGAATCAGTGCCCGTGCAACAACTTGTTCATCACATGCTGACGGACTCAGATAACGATCTTGCTGAAGCACTCGCGCATCTTTCGGGAGTTGTGGTGAAGGGGACAGGAAGTTTTGCAAGTGGAGCTGCAGCCATGCAAGCGACCGCGGTTGCTCTAGGTCTACCAACTGCGGGCATAGCGCTCTTTGATGGCAGCGGCTTGTCGAATAAGGATCGAGTGTCAGCACAGGCGCTGGGCAAGATCTTGATGCTCGCCGCGCAAGGTTCGATAGGCGGAATCGCACCAGCCTTGGCCATCGCCGGCTTCACCGGAACCTTGGCTGATCGATTTACATCAGTAGCGCAGAAATCTGCAGCAGGATTTGTTCGAGCCAAAACCGGCACACTTAACGGTGTGGTGAATCTCGTCGGGATTGTTCCTGACTTGGACGGGAGAGTCCTCGTCTTTTCCGTTCTCACGAACGGCATCTCATCGATTGAACGCACACGGGTGAGCGTCGACCAAATTGCCACGAAATTGCGAGCCTGCGGGTGTGCCAACTAATGGTCGACGAGCAATCAGCGCGCCATTGGGCGACAACGCAAACCTTGGCTGTGCGCTCTGCAGTTGCAGAGTCGCTCAACGACCTTGCTCCGGGTGAAGTCATCATCGTTGCGTGCTCGGGTGGCCCAGATTCCCTGGCTCTTGCTGCAGCATCAGCATTCGTTGGACAGCAACGAGGGCTCACCGTGGTTGGCATCATCGTTGACCACCAATTGCAGATGGGATCCGCAGAGGTTGCCGAAGCGGCGTCCTCAATTTGTATTGCACTCGGGCTTGATCCAGTGGTCATTGCCCAAGTTGAGGTCACCGGCGATGGTGGGCCGGAGGCCGCTGCTCGAAGTGCGCGCCATGAAGCGCTAGATGCCATGGCTGTTCGCTACCAAGCCAAGGCGATCCTGCTAGGTCACACTCGTGAAGATCAGGCAGAAACGGTGTTGCTTCGACTTGCGCGTGGATCAGGGACTCGTTCAATCTCGGCAATGCAACCCGTTGCCGGGCTATTGCGTAGGCCACTACTTGGCCTAGAGCGAAGCGTCGTGCACGCCAGTGCCAGCGATGTGTGCAGAGTACTGGGAGTCGATCCCTGGCAAGACCCGCATAACGGTGATGCGAAGTTCGCTCGCGTTCGCGTACGAGCTGCCATGGCAACCCTTGAAGAAGCGTTGGGTGCTGGGTTTATTGCAGGTTTGGCTCGAACGGCAGAACTCGCAGGCGAAGACGCGAGCGCCCTCGAGCAATGGAGCGACGTAAGTTTTGAAACATTGGTGACCTTCGAAGATCGAGAGCTCTGGGCAGAGGCAGACCAGCTGGCATTGCTGCCACGAGCAATTAGGTCGCGAATCATTCGGCGGATGTGTCTTGATCTAGGAGCAGCGAGTGATGCGATCTCGCTAGCCCATGTGCAAGCTGTTGATGCGTTAATCACCCAGTGGCACGGACAAGGGGCAGTGAGTTTGCCAGCCCGTGTGAATGCCCGTCGTGACTATGGGAGGCTGATCCTTACCGCGTCAGTTTCACCCACAACTGCAGGAGACCCCCTTGCTACCTGAAGACCTTGGTGCCGATCTTGCTCACGTGCTCGTAAGCGAAGAGCAGATCCAAGCGCGAATTGCTGAGCTTGCGACACAGATCGAAAGCGATTACGACGGCAGAGATTTGCTTCTCGTAGGAGTCCTCAAGGGAGCGGTCATGCTGATGGCCGATCTTGCTCGATCGTTGACCAGAAGCGCCGAGATGGACTGGATGGCGGTGTCTTCCTATGGCTCTGGCACAAAATCCAGCGGAGTGGTTCGCATTTTGAAGGACTTGGACAGCGATATTGTCGGCCGAAACGTTCTTATAGTGGAAGACATTCTGGATTCAGGTCTGACGCTTTCATGGTTGATCAAAAACCTCGGATCACGAGGGGCTGCCTCAGTTGAAGTCTTCTCCTTGCTACGTAAACCAGAGGCCATCAAGGTCGAGGTGAACCCAAAATACGTGGGCTTTGATATCCCCAATGAGTTTGTCGTGGGCTACGGCCTGGACTACAGCCAGCAGTACCGCAATCTGCGCTGCGTGGGCACCTTGGCTCCCCATGTGTACGGCCCTTGATCGCTGAGCGCGAAAGCCGCCCTCCGCTGGCTTGAGCCAAGGTGCTCCCGTAGTAACGTCATGAGGTGGACTTTAAGCGAATTCTTCGTGGCCCCATCTTCTGGGTTGCGCTAGCTGTTGCCTTTGTTTTGGTTGGTTCTAGCGTCTTTGCGGGCGTTGGAGCACCGACTCAGGTCGACACCAGCCAGGCTGTTTCGGACATTAACGGTGGCAAGGTGGATACCGCCACGATCACCGATCGAGATCAGCTCCTTGAACTGACCTTGAAGGACGGGTCAAAAATCCGCACGTCCTATGTCACTGGCCAAGGTGTCAATCTTCAAGAATTACTCCAGGCTAAGTCTGATGCCGGGCAGCTTTCTGGCGGATACAACGTTGTAGTGCCAAGTGAAAACATCCTTGTCACCTTGCTCTTCTCGCTCCTGCCCATCGCCATCGTTGTTTTCTTGCTCTTCTTTTTCATGGGTCAGATGCAAGGCGGCGGCAACAAGGTCATGAGTTTCGGTAAGTCAAAAGCCAAACTCATCACAAAAGACATGCCGCAAACCACGTTCGCTGATGTCGCGGGTGCCGACGAAGCAGTCGAAGAACTTGAAGAAATTAAAGACTTCCTTGCCGACCCAGCAAAATTCCACGCCGTTGGCGCCAAGATTCCTAAGGGCGTGCTCTTGTACGGGCCGCCGGGAACCGGAAAGACTCTGCTTGCGCGCGCGGTCGCGGGTGAAGCAGGAGTTCCATTCTTTGCAATCTCCGGCTCAGACTTTGTTGAAATGTTCGTCGGCGTCGGAGCCAGTCGCGTGCGTGATCTTTTCGAGCAGGCAAAGGCCAACTCACCTTCCATCATCTTCATCGATGAGATCGATGCGGTCGGACGCCATCGCGGCGCTGGCATGGGTGGCGGTCATGACGAGCGTGAACAAACTCTGAATCAGATGCTGGTTGAGATGGATGGCTTTGATGTAACAGGCGGAGTCATTTTGATCGCCGCAACTAACCGTCCTGACATTCTTGATCCCGCTTTGCTTCGGCCAGGACGCTTTGACCGACAGATTGCCGTTGATCGTCCAGATCTCCTTGGCCGCTTTGCCATTTTGCAAGTACATGCAAAGGGCAAGCCGATGGCAGATGAAGTTGATCTCAAGGCGGTAGCTCGACGCACTCCTGGTTTTACTGGCGCAGACCTAGCTAACGTTTTGAACGAAGCAGCGCTCTTGACCGCTCGACTTGGTTTAGAACGCCTAGACGATGCTGCACTGGATGAAGCAATCGATCGAGTCATCGCGGGTCCACAAAAGCGCACTCGGGTGATGGACGATCACGAAAAAAGCATCACGGCGTATCACGAAGCAGGCCATGCACTCGTTGCGGCTGCTTTACCTGGCAACGACCCAGTTCACAAGATCACGATCCTGCCTCGCGGTCGCGCACTCGGTTACACGATGGTTTTACCAGAACAAGACAGGTATTCGACCACACGCAGCGAAATGCAAAACCAATTGGCGTACATGCTCGGTGGGCGTGCTGCAGAAGAACTTATTTTCCATGATCCGACCACGGGTGCCTCGAACGATATTGAACGAGCAACTGAACTGGCTCGCGCAATGGTTACCCAGTACGGCATGACTGAACGGCTAGGTGCGATTCGCTACGGCCAGCCACCTGGTGAAGTTTTCCTTGGCCGCGATTTGGGCCATGGGCGTGAATATTCAGAAGAAATCGCCGGTGCGATTGACGAAGAAGTTCGCACATTTATTGAAAGTGCACATCAAGAGGCTTACGACATCTTGATTGCTAATCGCGATGTGTTGGACGCGCTAGTTCATGAGTTGCTCGAGAAAGAAACACTTGATCGAGCTGAAATTGACGCGGTGTTCCAGGCCCTTCAATTACAGGAAGTTCGCCCAGCTTGGACTGGGTCTGCTCGTCGTCAGCCGGATACCCGAGGCCCGATTGATCATCCGCGCCCAATGGCAAACGGTCACAGTGAGCTTGCACCAGTTCTAGAAACACCACTATCAGCAGATGAGACAACGACCCCAGATGAGGCGCAATGAGCATCGATCCAGTGAGTGTGGATCCAAACGCAGCGATCGGCGAATTCGACGCAGCTGGTGTTGAAGCCGCCATTCGAGCGCTACTCATTGCTGTGGGCGAAAACCCGGAGCGGGACGGCTTAAAAGACACGCCAGCGCGAGTTGCGCGTTCTTATCAAGAAATATTCGCTGGGCTACACATGACGGCCGAAGAAGTCTTGACCACGACTTTTGATTTGGGTCACGAAGAGATGATCATCGTGCGAGACATCGAGATGTACAGCACTTGCGAACATCACCTCGTGCCCTTTCATGGACGCGCGCATATTGGCTACATTCCTGGGCCACACGGTCGCATCACGGGATTGTCAAAGCTAGCCCGCTTGGTTGATCTCTATGCACGACGACCACAGGTTCAAGAGCGACTCACTTCGCAAATTGCTGATTCGCTCGTGCGGATCCTTGAACCACGCGGCGCAATCGTCATTATTGAAGCCGAGCATTTGTGTATGTCGATGCGAGGCATTCGCAAGCCAGGATCAACCACGCTGACAAGCGCGGTCCGCGGATCCTTACTTGACCCAGCAACTCGTGCCGAAGCTATGGCGCTCATTCAAGGCCGATGAACCTGCGACAGCCAACGGGACTGCCAGCAGCTCTCCTTGGTGTCGATCGGTCGCTCGTCATTGGTGTCCTGAACGTCACTCCAGATTCCTTTTCCGATGGCGGAAAGTTTTCAACAGCTCAAGATGCGATCGATTTTGGTGTTTCCTTGCATGGGCAAGGAGCAGATTTCATCGACGTTGGTGGTGAGTCCACCCGGCCAGGAGCCGAACGCGTCAGCGTCGGCGAAGAACAGCACCGGGTACTGGATGTCATCGCAGGTTTAACAGCAGCCGGGGTTCCCTCCAGTATTGACACGATGCATGCATCAACGGCAGCAGCGGCTGTTGCTGCGGGCGCATTTCTTGTTAATGATGTGAGCGGCGGGCTTGCGGATCCTGGGATGCTCGAGGTTATCGCTGAGCTTGAGGTGCCTTACGTCGTGATGCATTGGCGCGGGCACAGCACCCAAATGAACTCAATGGCAACGTACGGCGATGTTGTCGCTGAGGTGCTCCAAGAACTTGGTACTCAAGTGGATGCCGCATTAGCTGCGGGTGTTTCACGTGACGCGATTGTCATTGACCCGGGTCTTGGTTTTGCTAAAGAAGCAGATCACAATTGGGCCATCTTGAACCACTTGCAGGCTTTGAATGAAACTGGATACCCAGTGCTCATTGGTGCATCCCGTAAGCGTTTCATCGGGAGTCTGCTGTCAGCTAGCGATGGCAGCGTTCGGCCGGTCGATGAACGTGATGTGGCAACTGATGCAATCTCGGCACTAGCCGCTGCGGCTGGTGTCTGGGCAGTTCGAGTGCATGACGTTGCAGGAAGTGTTGATGCAGTTCGAATTGGCGGCGCTTGGCGGAGGGGAAAATCATGAACAGGGATCAAATAATAATCTCCGGAATCAAAGCAACAGGATTTCATGGTGTGTTTGAGCATGAGCGGGAAAATGGCCAAGAGTTTGCTGTTGACCTCGTGGTTTACCTTGCACCCAGCAATGCTTCGACGAGCGACAATCTTGCTGACACTGTCGATTACGGTGCCATTTCTCAATTCGTCTATGACCGCATTATTGGAGAGGCTTTCAATCTCATAGAAACTCTGGCCGAACGGATCGCTGAGGATATCTTGGAGATGTCTGGCGTGGATGGCATTGAAGTCATAGTGCATAAGCCGCAGGCTCCAATCCCGGTGCCCTTCGACAATGTTTCGTTGCGAATAGTCCGGCCATGACGTTTGCGGTTATCGCGTTAGGTGCAAACCTTGGTGATGCCACCTCGGCATTGCAGGGTGCGGTTGACGCGCTAGTTGCGACTGCGGGCGTCACTGTCGTCTCGGCCTCGCCGGTTTTTGAAACTGATCCAGTTGGTGGGCCAGATCAACCGGTGTATGTGAACGCGGTGGTGTTGCTAGAAACCGAACTCGAGCCGTTGGCACTGCTGCGACGCCTCAATGAGATCGAAGAACAATGGCAACGTACGCGAGAAGTGCGCTGGGGCCCAAGAACCCTTGACCTAGACATCATCGATATTGACGGATTCACTTCTGACACTGAACAACTCACGGTGCCGCATCCCCGAGCTCATTTACGGGGCTTCGTGTTAGTGCCGTGGCTTGCCGTGGATGCAGATGCCATTTTGGGTGGCAGCGCGGTGGCTGAAGTGGTGCGCACCGTGGATGTCACGGGCGTTCGAAAGTTGAATCCGGAATTGCGGCTGGCGATCCCATCATGAAACCCACGCGTATTCGCTTTCTCGTACTACTCGCCCTTGTTTCAGGGGTCTTGGGCTGGGTAGTTGCCACTCTCATGGATGGCCAGTTTGGCCGCGCCTTGCCCGTGCCATTGTTGGCAGCCGTGACCTTGTGGTTGCTCGCGGCTGCGGTTCTTGTCTGGGCGCTCTTGGCTCGTCCTCGACTGCAACGCAAGTCAGGTTCACATCCAATGCCACCTATCGTGGCCGCCCGCACCGCCGCCTTAGCAATGGCAGCCTCACGCACCGGCGGAATCGTTGCTGGGTTCTACGCAGGCGTAGCTGCCGGCACTTTTCCCGATCGACTAACACAAGCAGGAAATCACAGCCTTTGGGCTTCGGGTGCGGCGGCCATCGGCGCCTTGGCTCTGGTTGTAGCAGCCCTGTGGCTTGAGTATCTGTGTCGTTTGCCATCGGACGGTTCGCCTGGGGATTCGGGTCTCGGTAAGGTCAGTACATGAGCACTGACCCAATCTTGGAAGACCTACCGTTTGATGAATTGCGCCAGCGAGCCTTTCACCTTGCTGAGAAGCACCTCGACTTGGGATTTTTCACCGATCTCTTCGGTCACATGCCAAGCATGTCTGCCATCGAAGGCGAAGGCGGCGATCTTGGAGCAGTCGGCGGCACCTTCATCGACACTGTTCGCGCAGTGCGTGAGATGTTTGGTGATAACGAACTCGATCCAACAACCGAGACTCTTCTTCGGGCGCGGTTTGCCACCTATATTCGCGAACGCTCCTAGCGAGTTAGCGATCCGCGTCGCCAACCATGAAGGTGCACGACTGCAGCATTGGCGCGAGTGCGGTAAGAGGTACACCAACAAGGATGCTTTCAAAACTCTGAATGGTTGCGAAAGATGGAGTGCGCAGTTTCAAGCGCCACGGTGTTTTCTCGCCCACACTGTCTAGCAGTACGCCCATCGTGCCTAAAGGCCCCTCAATTGCACCGTATGTGGTGAGTTCAGGTGCTCGAACCACTTTGGGCAGTTGCACTGAGATAGGACCGGGTCCGGCATCTTTTAGCCAATTTATCGCGGAATCCATCATGTGAAGACTTGCAACGAGATGCTGGGCAATCAGCACAAACCTTGTTGGAATATCGCCTGCACCCAGGGCGTCAGGTATGAGGCTTTGCACGTCTTGGTAGGCAAGGTAGGTCGCCGATACCCGTAAGTCGTTGGCCACTCCAGAAGCCCAAGCCATGGTTCCGGATAGGCCGTAGGTGTGAATTTGCTCTGACGTAACCAAGCCAACATTTGCCAGCGGCGAAAATTCTTCGAGTATCTGCTCTGGAAGTTCGTCAACCACTCGTTGCAAATCTTGACTGGCGGTGTGGAGTGATTCCAGCCATTGCAGATCGCATTGGGCAGCGATACCTCCGATCCGGTTAAACATCGGATGGATTCTTGAGCCAGTGAGTTGTTCCAGCAGTTCAAGTAGAGCTTCGCGGCTGGTCAAAAGATGAGCGAAGCGAGGAGAAGAAGCACCAAGCATGATCAGATTCGCGGTGACGCGGTTCATCTCTGCGAGCAACATCCTTGACCAAGTGGCTCGCTCCGGAGGAAGAATCCCCATCGCGTCTTCAAGTACAAGCGCAATGGACAACTCTGAACTGAACGCACTCACCCAGTCGTGTCTATTTGCAAGCATCATGAGTTGTCGGTAATCGCGAGCCTCGAAAAGCTTCTCAGCGCTGCGATGTAAAAAACCAATGCGTGGATCGGCTGATGTGATGATGTCATTCTCAACGCTCAGCGCCAGTTGCATCGCACCGTGGCCGGTGGGGTGGAGTTCACCCAAATCTAGGTATAGGTCCGCCGGGATGTTTCTCGCTGCACCAATGGCTACCAGGACTTCACTCACGTATGCATCTTGTCAGGTTGCGGAAACTCAATTCCGTAGGCCACAGTCAGCCACAAGAAATCAGGGGTCGGGCCTAATTGAAACGTAAGCGTTTGTGGATTTCCAAACGATGATTCAGCAATTGCGTCCATCGCCACATGTGCGGTGAGATTAACCGAGTTATCTGCAACGGGTGTCACCGTCATTGCATGGCGGTAACCCGCGAGTGTGCCGCCATCCCAAAGTCCGCGTTGTCGATCTTGGCTGACATGACCGTAGTCGATAGCGATGGCAAAACCAGCGGTGATGCGCGAGGTGGCCAGGTTCCAGAATTCATCTCGGCTACTTCCGATTTCAGCGCGCATAAGTGGTCGCTTTGCTGGCCACCATTTCTCCAGCCACTGAATTTGGCGCTCATGTGCTGGAAAGCAGAGCACTGGACCGAAATTGAGGTGTCGTGTTTCTTCATCCATCACCCCAAGGTGGGCAAGGCAGGCCTGATCAACCTCAACAACATCGCAGGGGAGATCGTCTAAGAATTCGTGGGCAATCAGGAGCATGTTTCCCGGCTCAACCGAGGCGATGGTGGCGCGTGCGTCACCTTGGACCCATTCGATGCACTCAGGGAGGTTGCTAGGCCTTGGACGTACATCCAAGGCAAGGAAATGCACTCGCGATCGCATGCTGATACCGAGAAGGTTGTGTAGTTGGACACCAAGATCCCCGTCTCCTGCCCCCACGTCAACCACAGTGACCCGCTCGAGTTGATCGAGTGCCCTGAGGAGGTAAGGCAGGAGGGATGATGCGAGTCCATCTTGGGAGACTGAGGTCGCAAAGTGCTCGTACGGGTGTTGTTGAAGGTAGAACCCGGATGAGCCAAAGGCGGCCTCTTCCCAAGCCTCTTTCCAAGGTTTCTGAGCCGGCACAGTACAAGACGCTAGCGAGCCTCTACGCTTTGATCCGTGACGGCTCCTCCCCGCCTTCGTGTCGGCGTCATTGGCACCGGTCGAGCAGGATCAGTTATTGGTGCTGCTTTGCACCGAGTTGGCCACACCGTTGTCGCTGTTTCCGCGGTTTCAGACCTTTCACAACTTCGCGCTCAAGCGTTGCTCCCAGGTGTTCCCATTGTGGATATTTCTGGCGTTGCGCGGGCTGCTGATCTTGTGGTCGTCGCTGTTCCTGATGACGTCCTGCCAGATCTGTTGCAGGGGCTTGCTCACGCCGGAGTTGTGAAGCCTGGTCAGTTTTGGGTGCACCTCAGCGGACGTTATGGAACTGACGTGATGGATCCAGTCACAAAAGCAGGTGCGCTGCCGCTCGCCATCCATCCAATTATGACTTTTACCGGCACGAGCATGGACCTCACCAGACTCGAAGAATGCCCATTTGGAGTTACGGCTCCAGACGAGTTGCGATCCGCAGCTGAAGCTCTTGTCATTGAAATTGGCGGCGACCCCATTTGGGTGCCAGAAGAAAAGCGGGCGCTTTATCACGCAGCATTAGCTTTCGGCTCAAATTATTTGGTCACTCTTGTTGCGGCCAGCGCTGAGCTGCTTCGGCAGGCTGGAGTTGACGAACCGCAGCGTGTATTGACTCCGTTGCTCAGCGCAAGTTTGGACAACGCTTTAAGAATGGGCGACAAAGCGCTCACTGGACCAGTTGCTCGCGGTGACGCAGCAACCGTCGCGGCGCATCTTGAAGTCATTGCCGATCAGTCGAGTACCGCTGCCGATGCCTACCGGGCTTTAGCTCGGGTCACTGCGGATCGAAGTGTCGCTGCTGGTTTGCTCTCGACTTCACTGGCTGAAGCACTGTTAGATGTCTTAAGCACTAATGGGGGAGTGAAGTGAGTGCACTACTAGCGTCAACTCATGCCGAACTAATTTCTGCGCGCGACGAGAATAAATCCGTCGCGGTTGTGATGACCATGGGGGCTCTGCACGAAGGTCACGCGACACTGATCAGAACAGCACGCGAGCTCGTTGGACGAGCGGGGTGTGTCGTAGTTACTGATTTCGTAAATCCCACTCAGTTTGGTGAGGGCGAAGATTTTGATCGTTACCCTCGCACTCTGGAACACGATCTTGAAGTAAGCGGTATCGCTGGTGCTGATGTGGTCTTCGCGCCTTCTGTGCAAGAAATGTACGGATCATCGAGCCTTGCTGATCTCGAAGATCAGGTGATGATTGAGCCGGGCGCCCTTGGCAACATCCTTGAAGGTGCCGTTCGACCAGGCCATTTCAAGGGCATGCTCACCATCGTGGGCAAGCTCCTTCATCTAACTGCTCCACAATTCGCTCTGTATGGCGAAAAGGATTATCAGCAGCTCGCCTTAATTACTTCGATGGTTACCCAGTTGCGTTTCCCTGTTGAAGTCATTGGGGTACCCACTGTTCGAGAAGATGATGGTTTGGCCATGAGTAGTCGTAATCGATTTCTGACGAAACAAGAACGCGCTTTGGCATCTGTTCTTCCGCGTGCGATTCAGGCTGCGGCGGAAGTGGCGAAGTACGACGGTGCTGTTGCAGGGGTTCGAGCAGGAAAAGCGATCTTGGCGGAACATGCTGAAATTGCGGTGGACTATCTGGTGATCACGAATCCACAGTTGGGACCGGCGCAACTGGGAGTCGGACGTGTGCTCGTTGCTGCACGCATTGGTAGTACGCGATTGATCGATAATGTTTCTTGCGAAATCGGTGCCTAATCATGATTCAGCTTCCGGTCCAACTTGCTGCAGCCCAACCAGGCTGGACCGTGCGCGCTGACGTGATTGTTGTCGGGTCCGGAATTGCGGGATTAGCAACGGCACTGCATTTACGTCGATCAGGTTTAACGGTGTTAGTGGTAACCAAAGCCCAAGTTAATGAGGGTTCCACTCGTTGGGCGCAAGGCGGCATTGCGGCGGCGTTAGCGGAAGACGATTCACCCGCGGAACATCTTGAAGACACATTGGAAGCAGGTGTTGGTCTGTGCGACGAAGAGGCTGTGCGCGCTCTTGTCACTGAGGGTCCTGCGGCGGTCCGTGGATTGATTTCCCTTGGTGCGCGTTTTGACACAGAGCCAGATGGTGAAATCGCATTGACGCGTGAAGGTGGACACCACCGTGATCGGATTGCGCATGCTGGCGGAGATGCGACTGGGGCCGAGATTTCCCGAGCCATGGTTGAAGCTATTGCCCAAGATCCAGGAATTGAATTAGTCGAAAATGCGTTAGCTCTGGACCTCATCACTGATGTGACTGGTGCCGCGCAAGGAATTACGTTGCACGTTATGGGTACAGGGCAACGCGATGGCGTTGGAGCGGCCTTAGCTCCGGCAGTGGTGTTAGCGACCGGTGGTTTTGGTCAGGTGTTTAGACAAACAACAAATCCGTATGTTTCCACAGGTGACGGGGTTGCCTTGGCTATGCGGGCGGGTGCGGATGTTGCAGATCTTGAGTTCGTACAGTTTCATCCGACAGTGATGTGGCTAGGTCCCTTTGCCCAAGGACAACAACCGTTAGTTTCTGAAGCAGTGCGAGGCGAAGGCGCCTACCTGATCGATGGCGACGGAGCCAGATTCATGGTTGATGAGCATCCGATGGCTGATTTAGCTCCACGCGATGTGGTAGCCAAATCGATCATGCGTCGGATGCGACAAACTCAAACTGATCACGTGTGGCTTGATGCCCGAAAACTCGGTGCCGACACTTGGGTTCGTCGCTTTCCGACGATTCTTGAATCCTGCCGCTCGCGTGGCATTGATCCGGTCACCGATCTCATCCCTGTTTCGCCAGCGCAGCATTACGTTTCAGGTGGGGTATTGACCGATTTGTTTGGGCGAACCTCGATTCCCGGGCTGTATGCATGCGGGGAAGTGGCGTGCACAGGTGTGCACGGGGCTAATCGACTTGCCTCGAACTCGCTTCTTGAAGGCCTTGTTTTTGCGGGTCGCATCGGTTCGATGATCTCGGCCAAGCTTGGAGTTGTGCGTGAGCCGATCCTGCCTTCGCATCAAGACCAACGGTTACTTCCTCATCAAGTGCGCCGCCGGGTGCAAAAAACTATGGATCGCCATGTTGGAGTTCTTCGCAGTGCGGACTCGCTGGAACTAGCAGCGACCGAACTCAATTCGCTTGCAACCACGGAGTTGGGCCGACCAATCACTGAGGATTGGGAAACGACAAACATCGCGACTATCGCTGCGGCTTTAACGCGTCACGCTTCTCTGCGTGAAGAGACTCGTGGTTCACACTGGCGGGAGGATTTCCCAGAGCGCGATGATGCTCTATGGCAAGTTCGGCTGGTGAGCAACCTCAACGTTGATGGCACACTGAGCACGAGAACAGTGCCTCGTTTTGGAGTCACGTACGCAGACGAAGGGCGATCATGACTCGGCAGGCCTCGAAAGTATTTGGTCCGACGATCACACGGATGCTCATTGATGCGCGACTCGATCCAAACCACCTAGCAGCATTGATCAATCGCGCTATCGAAGAAGATCTTGACGGTGGCCAAGATGTGACGACCATGGCAACTGTGCCTTTGGATCAGCTGAGCATTCTTGATTTATGTGCCCGTCGTGGTGGTGTGATTGCGGGTGTTCCAGTCGCTGCGGCTGTCTTCATGGCTGTGTGTGGTGAAGATGATGTAGAAATTAATTTCGGAGCCCAAGATGGTGATGTAGTTGAAGCTGGGCACGTGGTGATTTCCGTGCGAGCCGCCACCCATGCCCTGCTGCGCGCTGAGCGGCCGGCCCTGAACTTTCTGGGTCATCTCAGTGGCATAGCAACTTCCACTCGCAGTTGGGTTGATGAAATTTCCGGCACTGGCGCGGCGATTCGCGATACCCGTAAAACCACTCCAGGGCTACGGGCCCTTGAAAAGTATGCAGTGCGGTGTGGTGGCGGGGTTAACCATCGCATGTCGCTATCTGATGCCGCGCTAGTGAAAGACAACCACGTGCTTGCTGCTGGTGGCGTGACCCAAGCCTTCAACCTGGTCCGCGAGAACTTCCCGGGTATCTCGGTGGAAGTCGAAGTCGATTCGATAGAGCAGCTCGACGCCGTACTAGCAGCAGGGGCAGACCTCGTGCTTCTCGATAACTTCACGACCGAACAAATGCGCGAGGCGGTAGCCCGGACGGGGGGTCGAGCCCGCCTTGAAGCCTCAGGGGGACTCACCTTTGACGTGGCTCGTGAAGTTGCAGCCACAGGCGTCGACTACCTTGCTGTCGGTGCGTTGACTCACTCAGCGCCAGTGCTGGACATCGGCGCGGACCTAAGGACGGAGAGCTAAATGCTCCTGACAATTGACGTGGGCAACACCAACACGGTTCTTGGCATGTTTGATGGTGAGAAGCTGATGGCTTCTTGGCGCATAAAAACGGACGCTAGGTCAACGGCAGATGAAATCGCTCTCACCTTTCGCGGACTCCTCCAAGAGCATCCGCCGATCACCGGAATTGCGCTTTGTAGCACCGTGCCAGCAGTGCTTCGTGAAATGCGAATCATGCTTGTCAAATATTTCGCAGACATCCAAACGGTGATTGTTGAGCCCGGTACCAAAACAGGTGTTCCTGTGTTGACTGACAATCCAAAGGAAGTCGGCACGGATCGCATCGTGAATACGGTTGCGGCCTACGCGCTATATGGCGGTCCGAGCATCGTCGTCGATTTTGGAACTTCAACAAATCTTGATGTGGTTTCGGCAAAAGGTGAATTCATTGGTGGAGCGCTGGCTCCCGGTATTGAGATTTCCCTCGATGCCTTGGCTTCGCGCGCTGCTGCGCTTCGCAAGGTTGAGTTGGTTCGCCCCCGAGCAGCAATCGGCAAGAACACTGTCGAAGCCTTGCAGTCGGGTGCACTATATGGATTTGCTGGCCAGGTCGATGGCATGGTGGAGCGGATCAGTGAAGAACTCGATCATGTAACTGCCGTTATTGCCACAGGTGGTTTGGCTTCAATCGTGATCGACGAATCGCGCACGATCACGCATCACGAACCAGATCTCACCTTGATTGGTTTGCGCTTAGTGTTCGAGCGAAATACTTCAGAGTAGGTTTTCTCGTGCGTAAGCAATTCGCACTCCAAATTAGCGAGACGCAAGTACGAGTCCAACGACGACGGCAAGCCCGTGGTTTGTCCCGCGAGTGCGAGGCAAAACAAGTGTGCGCATCCCGAGGGCAGTTCCTCCGACATCATCGTGACCACTATCTCCAACCATCAACGTCTGCGCAGCCGTGCTGTCAATTGAATCTAGGCTGGCCTGAAAGATTGCAGTATCAGGTTTGACTGAACCAACCTCGCACGACAGCACAAGTCCATCGATATATTGCGCCAAACCTTCGCGCTCCAACACGTGATGTATTGAGACGCCAACATTGGACAAGATGCCAACCTTGATTCCGGCCTCCTTGAGAGCGGCAAGGGTCGGGGCGGCATCTTCATAGGCACGCCAGGTGTCGAGCAGAGTTTCATACAGGGCATTTGCAAGTGCAGGATCGACATCAGGTCCCTGAGCTAAGAGTTCATGGAAGACACGAGCGTGCGCACCGGCATTGAGGTCTCTGGAACTCTGCGGATCAAGGACTCGAGCGTTTTCCCAGATTCGATCCAGAAAAGCCAGAAGCTCCTGACGGTCTGGGTCCTGGAGATCATGTGGGGCACGTGCCAGAGCCAGATTCAGCCAGGACTCGCTGTCTCCTTGATCCACGAGGGTGGAATGGAAATCAAAGAGCACGCTGGTGATGGGAGTGACCTGATTGAAGGGGGCAAGTGCCGCAGCTTTGACGAGCATGTTGGCAGCGTAAGCCCAGCCGCTAACCTTGACCATCGTGAGCACTGAACCTGATGAAGAGCTAGAACTGCCAGAGCAGATGCAGATCCGCCGTGACAAGCGGAACAAGCTCGCGCAGCAAGGCCGGGACCCTTATCCCGTAGCCCTGCCCATCACCGCCACCATCGCCTCAGTGCGCCAGCAGTTTCCCGATCTTGAGATCGATGTTCAAACTGGCGTCAAGGTTGGCATCGCCGGTCGGGTGATGTTTGTGCGGAATACCGGAAAGTTATGTTTTGCGACCCTGCGCGCGGGGGATGGCACGGAAATTCAGGGGATGCTTTCCCTTGCCAATGTTGGCGAGGTCGCTTTAGACCAGTGGAAGTCGCTCGTGGATCTGGGTGACCATGTTTTCATCGAGGGCGAAGTCATCACCTCAAAGCGTGGCGAGTTGTCGGTTCTTGCGGATACCTGGGCAATGGCATCAAAGTCGCTTCGGCCGTTACCGGTTTCACATAAGCCGATGAACGATGACAGTCGTATTCGTCAGCGCTATCTCGATTTGATTATGCGGCCAGAGGCTCGCCAGATGGCGCAGACGCGGATCACGGCTGTGGGTCAGATTCGACGCAGTCTGGAAACTCGTGGGTATCAAGAAATTGAAACTCCCATGTTGCAGACCATGCATGGTGGAGCCACCGCGCGACCGTTCATCACGACATCGAATGCTTTTGACCTTCAATTGTTCCTGCGAATCGCGCCAGAACTTTTCTTGAAACGTGCTGTTGTCGGAGGCATGGAACGCGTCTTTGAGATCAACCGCAACTTCCGCAATGAAGGCTCAGACTCAACTCACTCACCTGAGTTTGCGATGCTGGAGTTCTATCAGGCCTATGCCGACTATCGCGAGATGGCGAAAGTGACTCGTGAATTGATCCAAGAAGCAGCCCAGGCTGTCTTTGGCTCACAAGTGGTAACGCACATGGACGGCACTGAGCACGATCTTTCTGGTGAGTGGCGAGAAGTGTCGCTGTATGGATCACTCTCGACGGCAGTTGGTGAAGACATCACTCCACAGACTCCACGCGCTCGTTTGGTTGAGCTCGCGAAAGCTGTTGGTGTGGAAGTTGGCCCGACCTGGGTCGAGGGAAAGATTGTCGAAGAGCTCTTTGAGCATCATGTGATTTCAACCTTTGATGGTCAGCCGACCTTCGTCATGGATTTCCCAGTGGATACCTCGCCTCTTACTCGCGATCACCGCAGTGAAGCCGGCAAGGTTGAGAAGTGGGATCTCTACATCAATGGCTACGAACAAGCCACGGGCTACTCCGAACTTGTTGATCCAGTAGTGCAGCGTGAACGATTGATAGAGCAGGCTGCCTTGGGTGCCCGCGGCGATGTTGAGGCGATGAAACTCGACGAAGACTTCTTGCGAGCCTTGGAACATGGGATGCCACCTTCAGGTGGCGTAGGAATCGGAGTTGATCGACTGCTGATGACACTCACTGGGCTGGGGATTCGTGAGACTATTTTGTTCCCATTGGTTAAGCCCGAGCGGGCCTAACCCTTACTTCAGGAGTCGGTGTGATCGTTCGTCCTGCGCATCCTCGTGATGTACCTGCGATCCGCGGGATGGTTGACCACTATGCCTCTCGGGGAATTTTGCTGGCGAAAGCCACGGTCACGCTCTATGAAGACATCCAAGAATTTTTCGTTGCAGTAGATAACGACGAGATCATCGGCTGTGGGGCTTTGCACGTGATGTGGGAAGACCTCGCTGAAGTGCGCACTGTTGCCGTGCGCGCAAACTTGGCTCGCGCTGGCGTGGGGTCTGCAATTCTTGAAGCCCTACTTGAACGTGCGCGTGAGCTAGACATCACGCGGGTTTTTTGTTTGACCTTTGAAACGCGATTCTTTGGCAAGCATGGTTTTAAAGAAATCGAAGGATCACCGGTAGATCCCTCGGTGTACCCCCACATGCTTGAGTCCTACGACGAAGGTGTTGCCGAAATGCTTGGCCTGGAGCGGGTGAAGCCAAACACCCTCGGAAATCACCGTATGTTGTTAGAACTGTGAAGCCGCTTCGGATTGCTGCACTCGGGTTGAGCGTAGGTGCGTTGAGCCTGACTGGGTTGAGCCTGGCGGCTTTCCCTGCTGGAGCTGCTGAAAGCCCGCTTACGGGTTTGGTGATTGCCCTAGACCCAGGTCATCAACTCGGAAATAGCAATCCAAAGTTTGCTGCCCAAATGCAGCAAACCAAGTTCAATGGCACCCTCGTGAAATCCTGTAACACCACAGGAACGGCGACAAACAAGGGCTTTCCTGAAGCCACCATGAATTGGCGAGTTGCCAACAATTTGAAAAAGGTGCTGGAGAACCAAGGCGCAACAGTCCACCTCACTCGCACTACAAATTCAACGAATTCGTGGGGCCCATGTGTGTGGGACAGGGGCGCTTTCGGCGCCAAGGTGAAAGCAGATCTCATGG
>CAFBMC010000011.1_pt1 | contig 24776 bp, 23 predicted proteins | sample 7268441 | NCBI WGS metagenome assembly CAFBMC01 (sample SAMEA6814051, study PRJEB35770) | freshwater metagenome | biome: Freshwater; feature: Freshwater reservoir; material: water | place: Czech Republic | collected 2017-05-23 | depth 30m m | reverse complement strand
TGGACCCGGACCTTTGACACGTTTCTCCTGTCTTTGGCCCGAGTTATCTAACTCGAACCGTCAGTGCGAACGATGCATGACTAACCCTGCTCGTTCATCGGGTGAATGTCCTCATGAAGGCTCCCGACGGTAAGGCGAATGAAACTGGCACTTGTGCGCACAGCAGAGATGACTATACCGCGCGCTCGTGGCCATTTTTGACCAAGAGTTCTTCCAGGAGCGCCGAAGTATCCAACGGGCCCGCAACTTTCAGTGCCCGAGACCAGGCCCGGCGCCGATCAGCTTGGGTCACACAAGCCTCGAGGGGATGAGTCCAAGCACCGCGACCCGGCTCATTTCGCCCAAAATGGACACGAATGCCGTCAGTCGTGCACCTCAGCATCTCGTTGCTGGGTGCCTGTTCGCGACAGCCCACGCAGGTGCGCACGGGACTCATCGCTCAGATTCGTCCATGTCAGTTGGACCTTCATCAACTGCAGTGTCAGCCCGAATATCAATGCGCCAACCAGTCAGTCGAGCTGCGAGTCGCGCATTTTGGCCTTCTTTGCCAATAGCCAACGAGAGCTGATAATCGGGAACAGTCACCCGAGCTGCGCGTGCGTCCAGATCAACAATAACTACTGAAGTCACCTGAGCTGGTGAAAGCGCGTGCGCGATCAGTTCAGCTGGATCATCGCTGAAGTCCACGATGTCGATCTTCTCGCCTTGGAGCTCAGCCATGACGGCCCGAACTCGCTGGCCCATCGGTCCAATGCAAGCGCCTTTCGCATTCACGCCAGGAATAGTGGAACGCACCGCAATTTTCGTACGATGCCCCGCCTCGCGAGACAAGCCACCAATTTCAACTGTGCCATCCGCGATTTCTGGAACTTCTAAAGCAAAAAGCGCGCGAACCAAATTTGGATGAGAACGCGAAACGGTCACGACCGGGCCCTTGAAGCCCTTTCGTACACCAACAACGAGGCATTTCAATCGGCCGCCATGGGAATAATCCTCGCCAGCGACCTGCTCTTCTGGTGGCAGGTTTCCTTCAATTTTGCCCAGATCAACGCGGATCATGCGTGGATTCGTATTTTGTTGAATGAGCCCCGACACCAGGTCTCCCTCGCGCCCTGAGAATTCAACTAGCGTGGCATCGCCTTCTGCTTCACGCAAACGTCCCAGCAACACTTGCTTTGCTGTCGTCGCAGCAACCCGACCGAAATCCGATGGAGTGTCTTCATATTCGCGGATAACAACACCGTCTTCGCCAACTTCTGAAGCAAAAACAATGACGTGCCCCGTTTTGCGATCAAGTTCAACTCGAGCGCGCTCTGCGGATCCAGCGGTTCGGTGGTACGCCACCAGCATCGCCTGCTCAATTGAATCGACAACGAGATCTAACGAAAGCCCTTTATCTACTACGAGTGCACGGAGTGCCCCAACATCAATGTCCATCGGTTACTACTTCCTCATCTGGCACTTGCACCCGGTTGAACTCGATTTGAACCTTGCCTCGCACGAGGTCACCCAGGGCAACTGTGCGTTGAATTTGGGTTTTTTTCTCCGTCACTTCAAAAACCGCCGAGTCAGCAGTAACGGACAGGATCCGACCGACAAATAATGTCCCGTCTTTGAGCTCTGCTTCCACTAGCCGATCAACTGATCGTTGCCAATGCTTGAGTTCAGATAACGGTCGATCAACTCCAGGTGACGTCACTTCGAGGACGAATGTTCCGTCGAACTCGCTGTTAAGTGGCTCAGCATCAAGCAAAGCTGAGATTTCCCGGCTGATCTCTGACACGAGATTTAGATCGATCCCGCCATCGCGGTCCACGACCACCCGCACAATTTCGCGGCGTCCAGCTTGCTGGATTCCTAATTCTTCAAGGTCTGCACCTGCAGCGTGAACAACCGGCTCTATGCCCTTGCGGATCTTTTCCACCGACGCAGCCATGGTGCCTCCCAAGCGATTCAATTGTAGTAAAAGCCGAACTCTACCTGCTCGTGAGACTCTTTCTTCGTGCCCATAAAAGTCAACCCTTCGCCGAAGACTCATTTTGCCCGTTTGGTCTCCATGATTTTGGTGCTTTTCGCGCTTAGCGCTTGTTCAGATACCCAGCCGACGAGTACTACTTCTACGATGCCAGCTACTGCCTTGACCCAGGCTGGGCCTGCTTTGACCCAGGCCATCCAAGGGATCGACGCAGCAATCTACGGGTATGGAGTGATCGGAGCTCATGTTTCCAGGTCTGGGCAAAAAAAGGTCAAACAAGCAATTGCCACCTTGAACCGTCAGCGTTTGAGCTTTGAACTTGCCTTAGGTGCGCAAGTAAACGAAGTTCCAGTTGCGTACGAGTTGCCCATACCCATCACCAACACTTCAACCGCGATAAATGTTGCTGAACTCCTTGAGATGAAACTCATTCCACTCTTTGACGATGTCGTGAAAAGTTCAACAGGTATCACCAAAAGCACAGCCGAAACTGCATCGGCAAAGGCTGCTCATCGCGCTGCAAGCTGGAACCCAACACCGGTGACGATTTCAACACCGGCCACACCTTAGTTTTCGTTTAAGGCTTTGAGTTCCTGCACTGCATCAACAAGTGCCACATCCTGACGTTCACCTGTTCGACGGTCCTTGAACTCCACGAATCCTTCAGCTAATCGCTTGCCAACGATGACAATGGTTGGAATCCCAATCAGTTCAGAATCATTGAACTTCACACCTGGTGACACTGTCGTGCGATCGTCGTACAACACTCGAACTCCTGCAGCTTCAAGTTCACCAGCCAACTTATTAGCCGCAATAAATATTGCGTCGTCTTTTCCTGCAGCAATGAGGTGAACGTCAGCAGGTGCTACTTCGCGAGGCCAGATCAAACCCTTGTCATCATGTGATTGTTCAGCAATTGCTGCAACAGCACGGGAAACACCGATACCGTACGAGCCCATAGTGACGGTAATCAGTTCGCCATTCTCATCGAGAACTTTCAATCCAACCGCTTCTGCATACTTGCGTCCAAGCTGAAAAATATGTCCTATCTCAATACCGCGTTCAATTTCAAACCCGGACCCACATGTTGGACACAGGTCACCAGCGCGAACTTCCGCTACGTCGATGATCCCGTCAGCCGTGAAGTCTCGACCGGCCACATAGTCATAGAAGTGACGGGCGGCCTCATTGGCTCCAGTGATCCACCGGGTGCCATCAACAACTCGAGGATCGACTAGGTAACGCACTCCGGAAATTGAATTTTCGCCCAACACGCTTGGACCGATATAGCCCTTCACCAACTTCGGGAACTTCAAGAAGTCCGACTCTTCAAAGATACGAGCTTCGCTTGGCTGCAATAGCGCTTCCAAGCGCTTGGTATCAATCTCGCGATCTCCTGGCACCCCAATTGCTAATGCAGACTCGGAGCCGTCCGGCGCAGCAACAACGAAGATGATGTTCTTCAATGTGTCTGCACCCGTCCATGGGCGATCATCTCGTGCGAAATCACGATTCGAGTACGACACCAGCGCTTCAATAGTTCCTGAGGCCGGAGTTTGCTCAATATGTGCTGCAGGAATATTGCTAGCATCAATTCGATCAGGCGCAACGGTAACAACCGCTTCAACATTTGCTGAATATCCACACGAAGCACAATGCACAAAAGTGTCTTCGCCTACTGGAGTTGGGGCCAGGAATTCTTCACTTGCTGAACCACCCATTGCCCCAGACATCGCTGAAACAATGACGAACTTCAAGCCAAGCCGACTGAATGTCGCAATGTAGGCCTCGCGATGTTTTTCATATGACACTTGCAATCCAGCATCATCGATGTCAAAGGAGTACGAATCCTTCATGACGAATTCACGTCCGCGAAGAATTCCCGCTCTCGGACGGGCTTCATCTCGAAACTTGCTCTGAATTTGGTACAAAGAAATGGGTAGGTCCTTATAGGAGGAATACTCCCCCTTCACGAGAAGCGTGAACATTTCCTCGTGCGTAGGCCCAAGCAAATAGTCGGCACCCTTTCGATCTTGCAAGCGAAACAGGGTGTCGCCGTATTCAGTCCACCTATTTGTCAGTTCATATGGCTCGCGCGGCAACAGAGCCGGGAAATGCACTTCCTGGAAACCGGCTGCGTTCATTTCGTTGCGAACGATGCTTTCAACGTTGCGGTACACCTCGTAGCCAAGAGGTAGCCAAGTGAAAACGCCAGGAGCCACTCTTCGGATGAATCCCGCCCGCACGAGCAACTTATGGCTCGGTACCTCGGCATCGGCCGGGTCTTCACGCAGGGTTCGTAGAAACAAGGTTGACATTCTCAGCATTGGTGCAGCCTAGCGAGGATGAAACTTAGAACAGGACTGTGGCGAACGAACCGACTTCCTGAAAGCCCACGGACAGGTAGGCCTTGCGTGCAGGGGTGTTGAAACTATTCACATACAAGGAGACGGTTGGGGTGAATTTAGCCCGGGCTAACTGCACGACTGCGGCCATACCAGGAATTGAAATACCCTGACCGCGTAAATGCCGGGCAACCCAGACTCCTTGAACTTGACACACGAACGGACTCACTGATCCGATTTCGGCCTTGAATTCCACTTCGCCATCTCGAACTCGCCCAAAGGCCCGTCCAGCACGAATGAGCTCGGAGACTCGGGATCGATAAGCGATCGAATTTCCCCCGGAAACAGGCGATACCCCGATCTCCTCGGTGAACATGTCGATCGATGCTGGCAGGTACGCATCGAGTTCTTCGATTCTGATACTTCTCACCAAAGAATCCGCGCTTGTCTCGCTGTCATGGGTGATGGCCATCAAAGGTTGCTCATCGCGAATGGCTCGCGCCGGACCCCAAACTGGTTCAAGAAGCCGCCACAGGTCTAGGACCTCGTCGGCCTTTCCCAACATTGATGACGACCGGCGCAACCGTGGTCGAAAGTAGTCGGCATATGCTGCGCGCGCTTGGGGTGTCGTTTCAATTGGGATGAGATTGGCTCCCGAATAGAGAGCCGAGATTAATTCGTCGTCACGAAAATAACCCAGAATTTCACCCCCGAGTTTCCACGGATCTACCCCGCCTACCTGCACCCGGGACTCAACAAAACAGTGCGCGACCGGGTCGCGGGCAAAGAGCCGCAATAACGACTCTAAATGTTCCGGAAACACCGGACGGACATTTCCCATGAGTAAAGCCTAGGCCTTACACCTGGCTAGTGAGCCGAAACCTCTGGCGCGCCCGTCGTCGTCATTTGTTCAGCTAACTTCATCGCCTCTTCAATGAGGGTTTCAACGATCTGTGCCTCCGGAACAGTCTTGATAACTTCACCTCGCACGAAAATTTGGCCTTTACCGTTGCCTGAGGCAACACCAAGGTCGGCTTCACGTGCTTCACCTGGGCCATTGACTACGCAACCCATTACCGCAACACGAAGCGGAACATCAAGTCCTTCTAGCCCAGCAGCAACCTGTTCAGCCAGCGTGTAGACATCAACTTGCGCTCGCCCACACGATGGGCAAGACACGATTTCCAAACCTCGTTGGCGCAGATTGAGTGATTCAAGGATTTGGTTACCAACTTTGATCTCTTCCACGGGCGGCGCAGATAGTGACACTCGAATCGTGTCTCCTATGCCGCGACTCAGAAGCGCCCCGAAAGCTACCGCCGACTTTATTGTGCCTTGAAAGGTTGGACCGGCTTCAGTTACGCCCAAATGCAACGGGTAATCGCACTGTTCGGCCAACTGAATGTACGCCTCAACCATGATGACTGGATCGTGATGCTTCACTGAAATCTTAATGTCACGGAAATCGTGCTCTTCGAAAAGCGATGCTTCCCAAAGTGCTGACTCCACAAGTGCTTCTGGTGTCGCCTTGCCGTACTTTGCGAGAAGTCGAGGATCCAGCGAGCCTGCGTTCACTCCAATACGAATCGGGGTGCCAGCATCCTTGGCAGCGCGAGCTATCGCACCAACTTGATCGTCGAACTTCTTAATATTGCCTGGGTTCACGCGCACACCGGCACAGCCTGCTTCAATGGCAGCAAAGACATACTTTGGCTGAAAGTGAATATCCGCGATGACAGGGATTCCGGCTTTCTTGGCGATCATCGGCAGCGCATCGGCGTCGTCTTGGCTAGGGCAAGCAACTCGAACAACTTGGCAACCAGCTGCTGTGAGTTCAGCGATCTGCTGCAATGTCGCGTCGATATCAGAAGTGACGGTGGTGCACATTGATTGAACGCTGACTGGTGCAGCGCCGCCAACCGCGACTGGATGTGTTGGATGTTTCAAAATTAATTGACGCGACTTCCGACGAGGCACAATCACTCGAGGGACGGACGGCATACCCAATTCAATGCTCACGTGCCCATTATTACTTAACGAGTTAGCCCAGTGAGATTGGCTTAACCAAATCAGCCCAAATAACGATCACGCCCATACTCACAAGCACAATTGCCATCACATAAGCGACTGGCAGCAGCCGAGCGACATCAGCGGGTCCAGGGTCGGGTTTGCCTCGCACCTTGGCAAACCAGCGCCGTACTGCCTCATAAAGTGCCCCAGCAACGTGCCCGCCGTCAAGTGGCAAAACTGGCAGCAGATTGAAAAGGGCAAGGAAGAGATTGAGTGAAGCAGCCAAACTCAGGAACGTCGCGATCTTGCCAACCAGTGGTTGGTCCATTGCAGCAATGTCACCCCCAAGTCTGGAAACACCAACCACACTTACCGGACCGTCAATAGCTCGTTCACCACCACCGATGAGGGTGTCTTTCACTAACTCGTATAAGCGAACAGGTAGCGAAACCAAAGCCTTGGCAGAAGCGGTCGTGATATCCCACATGTATGTCGGCACCGAAGACCATGCTTGTGGCACGTACTGAACCCCGGGGCTAATCCCAACGAAACCACTAGGGCCTGCGGCGCCAGTTGGAACACCATTTGCGTCGTAGATCGGTCGTTCGACAGTCGCAACATCCATGGTGATTGGTGTTGCTACCCCGTTTCGATCAACTACGAGCGTGACCGTTTGGCCCGCCAACGAACGCAGCTGGGTGCTCACCGCATCCCAGTCCTGCGCGGGGTTTGCATTCAGGGCGGTGATCACATCGCCGATTTCCAAGCCTGACTTCGACGCTGGAGCTGCCACCGTTCCGGTCGGACAGTCACCCGAGGGCAAAGTTGCGCCGGTGGGATGAGTCACCGAAGGCGTACAAGGTACAACCGAGCCAACTTCAAGTGATGGCTTAGGTAGACCAATACCCACGAGAACGATTGAAAAGAGCAGAGTGGCGAATATCAAGTTCATCGTGATCCCACCGAGCATGACAATTACGCGTTTGCGGACGGGAAGTTTGTAGAAGACTCGATTTTCATCGCCAGGAGTAATCTCCTGCATCGACTGCTTTCGAGCATCAGTGATCATGGTTGCGAACCGGCCAGTGGTCGTCTCTCGCACGTACCCGTCCGGATCATTTTTACCTGGTGGGAGCATCCCAATCATGCGAACATAGCCGCCAAGGGGGACGAGCTTAAATCCGTAGGTGGTCTCGCCTTTGGTTTTTTTCCAGAGCGCCGGGCCGAAACCAATCATGAATTCCGTGATCTTGACACCAAATTTTTTGGCCGGCATGAAATGCCCTAGTTCATGCAAAGCGATAGACAGCGCAATGAGGAGGGCGAAAATGATGATGCCCACGGCTTCAGCCATTAACGAACTCCTTCCGAATACGAAACAGATATTTCTAGGGCACGCTGTCGAGCCCACAGATCTGCCGCTATGACGTTTTCTAAAGTCAAAGAGTTCCCCGCTATCCACGTTGAACCGATTCGACCATCACCGCCATCGAGATGCTCAGCCAACACCGCACCTACCGTGCGAACGATGTGAGTGAAAGCGATTGTTCGATCAAGGAACGCAGCAACACAGGCCTCATCTGCCGCGTTGAACACCGCTGTTGCAGTTCCTCCTGCTTGGCCAGCCTTGCGGGCAAGAGACACTGCTGGAAATGCTTCTTCATCCAGCGGAAAGAACTCCCAAGTTGCTGCCTGAGTCCAGTCACATCCGGTGCTGGCATTTGGTACTCGATCTGGCCAAGCCATCCCTAGGGCTATTGGCAAACGCATGTCTGGCGGACTTGCCTGAGCCAAAGTTGAGCCGTCTTGGAACTCAACCATGGAATGCACGATTGACTGTGGATGAACAACAACATCAATTGCGTCATAGGCAATATCGAAAAGGAGATGGGCTTCAATAACTTCCAAGCCCTTGTTCATCAAGGTGGCTGAATTGATTGTGACGAGCGGGCCCATGGTCCAGGTGGGGTGCTTCAGCGCTTGTTCTGGAGTGACCATCTCAAGTGCGTCATTTGACCATCCTCGAAATGGCCCGCCTGACGCAGTCAACACGAGCCGCTTTACCTCGTGATGCTTGCCACCGCGCAAGGCTTGAGCCAGGGCCGAGTGCTCAGAATCCACTGCGACGATTTGTTCGGGCTTCGCGATCGCACGCACTAAGTCACCACCGATGATGAGTGACTCTTTATTAGCCAACGCCAAAGTACGGCCCGCCGACAACGCTTCTAGCGTTGGGACAAGGCCTGCTGCTCCGGCTAAACCGTTCAACACCACATCGCAGTCCCACACCGCAAGTTCACCTTGAGCTTGATCACCCACGAGCACTGTGATGGTCCGCAACCGCTTCCCGAGTGAAGCGATGGCTGCGTCGAAGGCTTCCTGGAATGCGACCTCTGACCCCATTTGAGTTAAGGCCACAACTTCAACGTCAAATTGGGCTGCCTGGGCCGCTATCAGTCCAACATCTCGCCCGCTCGAGCCAAGGCCAACAATGCGAAACAGATCAGGATTGCGCGCAGCGATATCCAAAGCCTGAGTGCCTATGGACCCAGTTGAACCGAGAATGACGACGGAACGCATTGACCAAGAGTACGACGAGTACTAAAGGGATAGATCCGTCAGCACAAGGACTCGCTCATAGGTGAAGTCCTGCATGGCGAAATGTAGGCCTTCTCGACCATTACCAGAGTCTTTGACTCCCCCATAAGGCATCTGGTCAGCCCTAAAGCTGGGGACATCGCCGATGATGACGCCCCCCACTTCAAGTTCGCGGTGAGCCCGAAACGCCGATTGGAGATTGTGAGTGAAAATTCCAGTTTGCAGCCCAAAGCGTGAGGCATTTATTCGTTCGATTGCATCATCTAAGCCATCGACTACCTGTATCACGACCACAGGCCCAAAGACCTCTTCACATAAGACCTTGGACTGCGAGTCAACATTCATGAGCAGTGTCGGCTCTACAAAAGTGCCGACGCGGTTTCCGCCGACAAGCACCTGTGCACCCTGCTCAACTGCCTCAGCGATCCACGATTGGATTCGAATAGCTGCCGACTCATTTATTACCGGGCCAACTACGGTCTGGGCATCCCAAGGAGACCCGTTGACAAGTTGCTCAACTTCGGTGGTCAGACGCGAGATGAACACATCCGCCAAGGAAGCATCGACCATGACTTGCTGCACCGAGACGCAAGACTGGCCTGCTTGGTAATAGCCAAACGTCGCAATACGACTGGCTGCCCAAGCTAAATCAGTTTCCGACGAGTAGTCGGAAAGCACAACAGCTGCTGCGTTTCCGCCTAACTCAAGGGTCACATGTTTCCTTGGTACTGAGTCTTGAATCCCGTGCCCGACAACGTCTGAGCCGGTGAATGAAATAACCGGCAGGCGTGGATCACTCACTAAAGCCGTAGCGCGCGTATTCTCAATCGGCAAAATCGACCACATGCCTGTCGGTAAATCCGTTTCAGATAAATATTCGCCGAGTAATAAAGCACCAAGAGGCGTGGCGGGTGCCGGTTTAATGATGATCGGGGCGCCCACTGCTATAGCCGGTGCCAACTTATGCGCAACCAAATTGATTGGAAAGTTGAACGGGGTAATTCCTAAAACCGGACCATAGGGAAAACGTCGAATGATTGCGGCACGCCCAGCCGCCGCGGGATCGGTGTCGAGACGTTGGAGTTCTCCACCAAAGCGACGAGCCTCCTCGGCTGCCCACCGAAAAGTTGATGCTGCCCTACCGACCTCGGCCTTAGCCCACATGAGCGGTTTGCCGTTTTCAGCAGTGACCAACTCTGCAGCCACATCTGCATTTTCAAGCAGTCGTTGGCTCACATGCATCAACGCGGCCGAGCGTTGTGCCGCGGTTGTCGCTTGCGCCGCTGACCGCGCTGACCAAGCAGCTTGAATGGCATCCTCAACCTGCTCAGCATCAGGCACCGCATAGGTGCCGACTACCGAGCCATCACCAGGGTGGAGAACTTCGACTATTTTGCCCTGTGCTACCGACTTGCCTGCCACCCATGAAGGCCAAAAGCGTGAAACGTGTGTGGACATTATTGAGTACTCACTACTTCTTCTCGGTGGCCAAATTTTTGACCGTGCGCAGATTCCAGAAGTTCAAGAAATGGTATGGAGTCGAAAGCCTCTGGCCCGAGAACGCCAGCACCAGACCAAACGCCTGCTGCCAATAACTCCAATGCCACCAAGGGGTTCATCGCTGTTTGCCACACAACTGCCTGCACTCCGTATTCCTGCATCGTCCAAGAATTATCAGCAACGTGGTACAGATACACCTGACGCGGTTTGCCATCTTTGCCCAGACCAGTGACCCAGGTGCCGGCACAGGTCTTGCCATGCATCAGATGACCAATAGTCGCAGGATCTGGCAGTGCAGCGGCGACGAGATCTCTGGGACTCACCTGCATTCCGCGCACGTTCACGGGTTGGGTCTTGTCGAGACCGAGTTTATGAAGAGTCTTGAGCACATCAATAAATTCAGATCCCAGACCATATTTGAATGTCACTCGCTTGCAATCAATCCACCGAGGAACGAGGACGACTTCTTCGTGTTCAACGTTGACACATTCAACAGGACCGATACCTTCCGGAAAATCGAAAAATTCAGGTTCGCTAAACGGCTCTGTTGTGAACCAGCCCTTGGTTTTCTCCCAGATAATCGGATCGTTCAAGCACTCTTCGATGGTGGTCCAGATCGAGAAGCTCGGAGCGAAGTCGTACCCGTCTACGACCAGATTTGCGCCATCACGAACTCCTACTTCATCGATTTCGCTAAACAGGTGGTCTGCGGCATATCTCGCAAACACATCAGCAAGTCCTGGTTCAACCCCCATGCCACAAAGTGCCAACTGACCGCGGGCCTTCCACTCATGCTCTTGTGCAAACTGCTCGTCACCTAGCTTGACTCCTGGACGAGAAAGACTCATTGCTGTGTCCAGGTAATGAGCCCCCGTGACTGCACACGCGTTGAAGATGGGCATCACAAACCGAGGATCAATCACGTTCAACACATGAGTTATTTCAAACTTGCGAATGACCTCCTGAACAGCTGCCTGATTACCAGCATCCAAAGCAACCCCAGCGAATCGTTCATCAGAAACGCGATTGAGCAACTCCTCAACTCGCGAACTCTCATAATCGGCGATCACCCACTGCTCGAAAAAGGATCTGCGCTGTGCAATGAGTGCACTTGCCGTGCCGACCCCGCCAGCACCTATAGCTAGAACCCTCATTGCAGCCTTCTTTCATTCGTCATCGAGTAGCTAGGGATCTGCGCTTACGCCATGCCACGAGTTGCGCACTCAACACAATCAGAAGCGCGGACATGAAGACCAATGAGGCTAAAGCATTGACCTGAGGTGGGATTCCGCGCTGTGCGGCACCCCAGATGTAGATCGGGAAGGTAACTAAGGTGCCAGCATTGAAGAAACTGATAATGAAGTCATCGAACGACAGGGAAAAACCAAGGAGCGCTGCTCCGATAATTCCCGGTAACACCAGCGGAAATGTGACATAGCGAAAAGTTGCGTACGGACTTGCATATAAATCCCGAGCTGCCTCTTCGAGGCGCGGATCCATCCCCTGCAAGCGCGCTTTCACCGCGACCACAACAAACGAAATGATGAACATGATGTGCGCGATCATGATCGTTACAGCACCCAGCGGAAAACTTAGATTGAGAAAGAGCGCGAGCAAACTTGAGCCCATAACAATTTCTGGTGTTGCCATCGGCATAAAGATCAGCAGGTTTGTTGATGATCTGCCCCTAAACCGATACCGCACGAGCGCAAATGCAATAAGAGTGCCCAAAATTGTGGCGAATGTTGTCGTGATCAGGCCGATTTGAATGCTTGTAACGAATGACGAACAGACTCCTGGCACTCCACAGATTTGGCTCCAGGCATCAAGAGAGAATTCATTCCAAGAAAGGTTGTATTTGCCCACCGGATTGTTGAAGCTGAAGATGATGACGACAGCGATTGGTAAGAATAAATACAGTAAAACCAAGATAGCGATCGCACCAATGACATTCTGACGAATCCAACGCATCAGACCAAGTCCTCCGTCCCGGACCGACGAATGTATGAAAGCACCATTACCAGAATTACCGTCATCAATGCGAACGACAACGCACTGGCCGTTGGGTAGTCACGGAACTCAATAAAGTTTGTCTGAATAACATTGCCGATCATTTTGTCTTTTGTAGAACCCAAGAGTTCGGCATTGATGAAATCACCTGCTGCAGGGATAAATGTAAGCAGGGTTCCCGCGACAACACCTGGAAGCGACAACGGCCAAGTTACCTTGCGAAAGACTTGTTGGGGTGAGCCATAAAGATCATTTCCAGCCTCAATGAGGCGATAATCAATTTTATCTAACGATGCATATAGGGGTAAGACCATAAATGGCAAAAAGTTATAGGTAAGACCAGCTACTACAGCGATACCGGTATTCAAAATTCTTCCGTCTGGGAGCAAGTGCAACGAATTCAATGTCGATGTCACAGGGCCATCATCGGCAAGAATTGTTTTCCAGGCATATGTACGCAACAAGAACGATGCGAAGGACGGCGCAACAACGAGCACCAGCATCAATGAACGCCAGTTGCCCGCTTTAAAAGCGATGAAGTACGCCAATGGATAAGCGATGAGTAAAGCAAATCCTGTTGCTAGGCCGGCATACAAAAATGAACGCAGGAACTGGGGCCAATACTCAGCCAGGGCATCGGTGTAATTGCTGAGCTGAAGCCCGGGCACATACTTTCCCGGGCTGGTTACTGACTCTGTTTGCAAACTCGTCATAAACAAAGTGACCAGCGGAACCACAAAAAAGATTGCAAGCCAAGCCAAGCCTGGGATCAAAAGAAAATAGGCCACTCTTGACTTGCGCTTCGAGGCTTCTGCAATGGCTGGAGTGACCGCGACAGCAGGGAGTACGTGGGCCATGGGTTAGGCCTCCGGATCGCTCTCGAGTTCCACCACAGCCTTATCTAATCCAGATGTCAGACCCTCTGCCGGATCAAGCCCAAAGGTGTGTTCTGGCGCCCACCCGAGCACAACCTGGTCGCCAACTGCGCACCTATCCCCCACGATTGAGTTCTGTTCAAAAGCAATAATTGTTTGTCCCCAAGGGGTCTCAACCAAATACTGCGTCGATACTCCGGTGTATGAAACATCCGTGACTACGCCAAAAATTCGGTTGTGAGCCGCCGGTAGTTTGTCTTCATCGTGGAGGTCCAGCACTGTAATTTTTTCCGGCCGAACGCCCACAACAATATTCATCCCAGGCGCTACATTACGTGACGCCGGCATCTTGAACCCCAGCCCAAAGGCCGCCACTTCGACGATTTCTCCTGAAGTAACTTTCTTGCCTGCGATCAGATTTGATTGACCAAGAAAGTTAGCCACAAAAATTGTGTGCGGCGTTTCATACACATCTGCGGGGTGACCCAACTGTTCAATTCGTCCTGCGTTCATCACAGCAACGGTGTCGGCCATTGTCATTGCTTCTTCTTGATCATGAGTGACATGAACGAATGTGGTTCCGACTTCTGACTGGATGCGCTTCAACTCAATTTGCATCTGCCTGCGAAGCTTCAAATCCAACGCTCCAAGAGGCTCGTCAAGCAGGAGCACGTCTGGCTTGTTGATCAGCGCTCGGGCGACAGCGACCCGCTGTTGCTGCCCACCGGAAAGTTGACTTGGCTTGCGACGGGCAAGTGATGCTAGCTCGACGAGCTCGAGCATTCGACCCACCTGAGCATCAACATCCTTGACACCACGGCGTCGCAGCCCGAAAGCTACGTTCTCGTAAATATCTAAATGTGGAAAAAGTGCGTACGACTGAAAAACGGTGTTCACTGGGCGCTGGAATGCGCGCAGTTCCGTGATGTCTTTATCCCCAATAAATACTTGCCCTGCCGATGGATCTTCTAAACCAGCCACCATGCGCAGCGTCGTGGTTTTACCGCAACCTGAAGCACCCAGAAGTGCGAAAAAAGATCCCGCTGGAATGGTGATCGAGAGGTTATCAACAGCTTTTGTCTCGCCAAACTGTTTAGTCAGATTGGCTAAACGTAGATCCTCCACTATACGTGAGACCCCTTCAGGCATTGTTAATTACCGATCGCCTTCTGGAATTCACGCTGATACTTGACGTCTTGTTCTGCAGTAAGGGTCATGAACACATAGGTGCGCTCGAGGGTCTGCGAAGTTGGGAAGATCCATTCGTTATCAACCAGCGAAGGATCAACCTTCTTCATCGCTTCTTGAGCGCCCTTCACAGGCGAGATGTACTGCACATACGCGGAAACCTGCGCAGCAACTTCAGGATCGTAGTAGTAATTCATGATGAGTTCCGCATTCTTCTTATGCGCGGCAAGTGCCGGAATCATCATGTTGTCTGTCCACAAGGTGCCACCAGTTTCGGGCAGCGCGATGCCGAAGTTTTTGCCGAGTTGAATGACGTCACCAGACCAACCGATCACAGCTACGACGTTTCCGCTTTCCATGTCGCTCATGTAGCTGTTGCCTTCAACACTTCTAATCTGACCGTTATCGATCTGGGTACGCAGAGCGTCAATCGCCTGCATAAATTGAGCTTCAGTGAAGTTTGACGGGTCATTGCCCTGCCAAGCCATGATGATTCCCATGGTGTCGCGCATTTCCGACAGCACCGTAACTCGACCTTTAAGTTTGGGGTTGAATAACTGATCAACCGACGTCATGGTGTCGGTGCCTATTAATTCCTTGAGCTTGGATTTATTCCAGCCGAATAAACCGAACCCGGATTGCCAAGGTAAGGAATACTGACGACCTGGATCGAAGGCAACATTCTGTAATTTGTCGATTACGTTGGAAGATGCATTGGGCATTACCGATTTGTCGAGTTGTTGCACGAATCCACTTTCGATCCATAGTGCAGCCATCCAGTCTGTGAGCACAACAATGTCACGATCAATTGGCTGACCTTGCTCAAGCTGAGTGCGAACCTTCGCATAAAACTCGTTGTTGTCGTTGATGTCTTCGGTGTAGGTGACATTCACTCCCGACTGCTTTATAAAAGCATCGAGGGACGGTCGAGTTCCTGTCTTGTCATTGGTATCCATGTAGCCCGGCCAGTTTGACCACTGAAGGGTCTTCTCCGAGTCTGAAAGATCAGGCGCCGCAGCAGCAGTCGATGCTGTGGCTGATCCCGTGTCGCCACTGGCTCCACATGCAGCGGCTACAGCAGCAACTCCACCGATGCCGGCAGCCTGCAAGATACGTCGACGGGAAAGAGACGAGCGCATGAATGCAACGGTTTCACGAGCGACCGAATCACGATTCTCGGACAACTGACTCCTCCTATGTGTGGACGCTTCCAACAGCGGGTGGGCGGTGTGCAGATAACTTACTGCTCAACCAACCCAAATGTGTCTCGACCTGCCCCGAGTGACGTTGCAAACTTGCCTCAGAGTTCCAGGCTAGCCATCACATGCTTAATTCGGGTGTAATCCTCAAAGCCATACATCGAAAGATCCTTGCCATACCCAGAGTGCTTGAACCCACCATGAGGCATCTCGGCAACGATCGGAATATGGGTGTTTATCCACACCGTCCCCGCGTCGATGTACTTGGACATACGCAGAGCCCGGCCCACATTTGAGGTCCAGACGCTGGATGCCAGGCCGTAATCAACGCCGTTGGCTTTCTCCAGCGCATCTGCTTCATCACTGAACCGCTGAATGGTGACAACTGGACCAAAGATCTCCTCTTGGATCATCTCGTCATTTTGCTCCAGATTGGCAACAACTGTTGGCGCAATGAAATAGCCCCGCTCACCTTGACGGATGCCGCCTGCAACGATTTCTGCATGCTTGGGAGCACGGTCAAGGAATCCCAATACCCGCTCCAGCTGGCTGGCGTTATTCACCGGCGGAACGAACCCTTCACCTGACGGTCCGTCAGCAAAAGTGGTGGCGGTGGCGAGCGCTTGATCGATCATTGCCGCAACGAATTGGTCATAGACCTTGTCATGGACCAGCATGCGCGTGGCTGCAGTGCAATCTTGACCTGCGTTGAAATAGCCCGCCACTGCAAGCCACTGCGCCGCTGCTTGAATATCTGCGTCATCAAAAATCACGACAGGCGCTTTGCCACCCAACTCAAGATGACTTCGCTTAAGATCCCTGGCTGCCGACTCAGCGACGTTCATTCCAGCGCGCACGGAGCCAGTAATGGACACCATTCGTGGGATCGGATGCTCCACCACCGCGCGACCCGTCTCCCTATCACCGCAAACGACATTGAAAACGCCAGGTGGCAGCGCCCCTGAATCGGCAATCAATTCTGCGATCCGGATGGTGGTCACGGGAGTCGTGTCACTGGGTTTAAGGACAACAGTGTTTCCAGCTGCAATTGCCGGTGCAAACTTCCAAACAGCCATCATCATTGGATAGTTCCAAGGAGTGACCTGCCCGATGACCCCAACTGGCTCTCGTCGAATCATTGAGGTGAAACCGGTCATGTATTCGCCCGCGGACTTGCCTTCAAGCATGCGAGCAGCACCTGCGAAGAAACGAATCTGGTCCAGCATCGGAGGTAACTCTTCAGCGGCTGTTACTGCCAAGGATTTACCGGTGTTTTCGCTTTCTAGTGCTACGAGCTCTTCACCATGCGCTTCTAAAACATCGGCGACCTTCAAGAGCGCTGCTTGTCGAGCACTTGGGGTGACATCGCGCCATAGGGGAAAGGCTTTCGCTGCAGACTGATAAGCACGATCCACGTCTTGGCCATTGGTCACGGGAGCCAGAGCGAAGACTTCCCCGGTTGTTGGGTTGACCAGTTCAAAGACTTGCCCCGAAGCCGCCTGCACTGATTCACCATTGATCACGTTACGAAGTACTCGCTGCGTCATGATTTCTCCTTTCCGTGACTAATCTTATTGAAAATATGGGATATCGGCATCAATCTGTGGTCAAACCTACGTTTTTCGTAGATATATGGTCATTGACCTACGAATTCACTTGCCAAAGTGCCCTTTACCCCACACCATAGATAAATGGCACGCAAAGAAGCTGCAGTAGTCGTCGACGAGATCTCTCGGTCGATTATTGAGCAACTTCAAGCAGATGGTCGTCGTCCTTACGCAACCATCGGTAAGGCTGTGGGGTTATCTGAGGCCGCAGTACGCCAACGAGTCCAACGACTAACCGAAGCAGGGGTCATGCAAATCGTGGCGGTCGCTGATCCGGCATCTTTAGGCTTTTCTCGATCAGCGATGGTGGGAATCAAAGTCGATGGAGATTTGGAGCGAGTAGCAGACCTCTTAGAAGAGATACCCGAGATTGATTACCTCGTGATCTCCGCCGGATCCTTTGACTTACTCGCGGAGCTAGTGGTGACTGACGATGCTGAACTGCTCGACATCATCAATGGGCGGATTCGCGCCATTGACGGAGTCAGAGCCACTGAAACTTTTGTTTATCTCAAAGTACGCAAACAAATTTACACCTGGGGAACCCGATGAATACAACACCTGAACGCAGTTATGGCGACCGAGCAAAAGATCACTTATGGATGCACTTCACTCGCCATTCGTCTTATCTGGAAGGTGAAGCCCTGCCGGTCATCGTCAAAGGTGATGGTTGCTACTTCTGGGATGAGCATGGCAAGCGGTACCTCGATGGGATCTCCAGCCTTTTCAATGTCCAGGTTGGCCACGGGCGAACTGAACTTGCAGAAGCTGCAGCCAAGCAAGCATCTGAACTTGCTTTCTTCCCAATCTGGGGACTTGCCCATCCGCGAGCTATCGAACTGGCCGAACGGGTAGCAGCCATTGCCCCCGGCGATCTGAACCGTATTTTTTTTACAGCAAGTGGCGGCGAAGCCGTTGAGTCTGCTTGGAAACTTGCCAAGCAGTTCTACAAACTCACCGGAAAGCCCACTAAACACAAAGTGATTAGCCGTGACGTTGCCTACCACGGCACTCCACAGGGTGCCTTATCGCTGACGGGTATCTCAGCGGCGAAGATTCCATTCGAACCACTTGTACCTGGTTCGATTCGAGTGCCTAACACCAACTTCTATCGAGCACCTGAACACTTGCGCGATGATCTCTACGCCTTTGGTCAATACGCAGCTAACCGAATTGCTGAAGCGATTGAGTTTGAAGGCCCCGATAGCGTTGCGGCAGTGATCCTTGAGCCAGTGCAAAACTCCGGGGGTTGCTTCACGCCACCACCGGGATACCTCGAGCGGGTGCGTGAAATTTGCGATGAATATGACGTGCTGCTCATCGCCGATGAAACCATCACGTCCTTTGGACGCGTAGGTGAATACTTCGCGATGGAACGCTACGGAGTAGTTCCAGACATCATTACTTGCGCAAAAGGCTTGACGTCAGGGTATTCACCACTGGGAGCGATGATTGCCAGCGAGCGTCTGTTTGAACCGTTTAAACACGGCACGAATACCTTCTTGCATGGGTTCACTTGGGGTGGACATCCCGTTTCGTCAGCTGTCGCGCTTGCTAACCTGGATATCTTCGAACGCGAAGGCTTGAACAAGCAGGTACAAGACAACCAGGATCTATTCCTGAAGCACCTTAATCAACTTCGCGATCTTCCTATTGTCGGCGATGTTAGAGGTGCCGGTTACTTCTACGGCATCGAGTTGGTCAAAGACAAGGCAACGAGGGAAACCTTCAACGCTGAAGAGTCCGAGCGCTTGCTTCGAGGCTTCGTGTCAAAGGCCATGTTTGCTAATGGCTTGTACTGCCGCTCAGATGACCGAGGAGATCCCGTAGTTCAGGTAGCTCCGCCACTCATAGCAAGTGCAGCGCAATTCGAAGAGATGACTCAGATCTTGCGCAGCGTGCTCACCGAGGCGTGGAGCATTATCTAGTCAGGAATCCTGCTTGCCTTTGAGTAACGGTGCGATGTCGTCCAGAACTCGGATGTCTTCGATGGTGCTTGGCACTGGTTCGGGACGACCGTCAGCGATACCGCGCATCGTTCGGCGCAAGATTTTTCCCGACCTGGTCTTAGGCAAACCGGGGACAATCACGACTTCCTTCAATGCTGCTACTGCACCGATCTCATCACGGATTGACTTGACGATCTCTTTTTCAAGAACCGCCGGGTCAATATCCGCACCGAATTTCAGCACCACAAACGCACGCGGGATCTGGCCCTTGAGCTGATCTTGCACACCGATAACTGCGCATTCGGCAACAAGGGGATGCGAGGCGACAATGGCTTCCATCGACCCTGTCGATAGGCGATGCCCGGCAACATTGATGACGTCGTCATTGCGACCAAGGACATAGACATACCCGTCTTCGTCGATGAGCCCACCATCTCCGGTGGTGTAATACCCATCAAAAGTTGTTAAGTAAGAATCGATGTAGCGCTGATCATCTCCCCACAACGTCGGTAGAGTTCCAGGCGGCATTGGGAGTTTGATGACAATCGATCCTTCAACTCCGGCTGGAACTTGATTACCTTCGGCGTCGACAACCTGAATGTTGTAACCAGGCACCGAAACACTCGGTGAGCCAGCCTTGATCGGCATCGGCTCTAACCCCCGAAGATTCGAAGCAATCGGCCATCCCGTTTCGGTCTGCCACCAGTTATCAACCACCGGCACCTGTAAATGATCAGTGGCCCAGTGGTAGGTGTCGGGGTCTAGCCGTTCACCTGCTTGGAAGAGCGTGCGCAAGGAACTGATGTCGTATTGTGCAAGCAGCTTGGCATCCGGGTCTTCCCGTTTGATTGCGCGAATCGCTGTAGGTGCACAAAACAATGCATTGACTTTGTAGTCCTGAATCACACGCCAAAATGCGCCCGCATCCGGGGTGCCAACTGGCTTGCCTTCGTACATCACGGTTGTTGCCCCGCTAATCAACGGCGCATAAACGATGTAGGAATGTCCGACAACCCAACCCACATCAGATGCTGCCCAAAAAACATCCCCTGGACCGATGTCATACACATTGCCGAGAGACCAAGCCATGGAAACAGCATGACCACCGTTATCGCGCACTACGCCTTTTGGTTTTCCTGTGGTTCCAGAGGTGTACAAAATATAGAGCGGATCAGTTGCTGAAACCGGAACGCAGTCATGCGCTGTTGCTGTCTGCATCAGGGTTGTCCAGTCATAGTCAGCTTGCCCAAGCTCAACGGTGACTTCAGGACGCTGAAAAATAACAGTCGCTGCTGGCTTATGCGAGCTGAGTCTGCAAGCCTCATCAATGAGTGGCTTATAAGGGATGGTTCTGCTTGGTTCAATCCCACACGAAGCCGAAACAATCACCTTTGGCGCCGCATCGTCAATGCGAGCAGCAAGCTCTGCTGACGCGAAACCACCAAAGACCACCGAGTGCACGGCGCCAAGGCGCGCGGTTGCGAGCATTGCAACGATGGCTTCGGGAATCATCGGCATGTAAATCACGACGCGATCACCGCGCGTAACGCCTAGACCAGCAAGTACTCCGGCGAATCGGCTCACTTGGTCAAGGAGTTGGGCGTAGGTGACTATTCGCTTGGAGTCACTCACTGGACTGTCGTAAATAATTGCCGAGCGATCTCCATGGCCAGCGAGCACATGTCGATCTACTGCGTTGTAACAGGTATTGAGTTCACCATCGGGAAACCAGCGGTAGAGGGGCGCATTGGAACTATCGAGTGCCTGAGTAGGAAAGACGTTCCATGAAATACCTCGCGCCGCAGATAGCCAGAAATATTCAGGATCACTGGCCGCTAGCCGGTATGCCGCATCGTATGAGCCCATATTCAGACTCTAGAGGTCAGTCATGAGGGTATTGCTGCTGCCCTTAGCCTTTGCTGCCTTGAAAGCAGAAGACTTTTGCGCTGCAGAGCTCACAACTCGGATCATGGCTGCGATAAAAACAATGTCAATAGCCATTTGGATCATGCATGCAAACCGGGCGCCGTCAGAAACGGGCGTGATGTCACCAAAGCCGACGGTTGCCAAAACGGTAAGAGCAAAATAGAAGGCAGTGAAATGACTCAAGGGCTCGGTGAAAGAGGTTGGATCAGCCCCGGACATCATGACGTAAATCGAAGCGAAGAATGCCAAGAACATTGTTGCGATGAGTATCAAGGCTTCAATGGAACTCACCGTAGGGTAACGAGAGTTTTCAATTTTTCGGATTTGCCTGCGAAAGAAAGTTGCATAGACAGCGAAAGCGATCACGATGATCGCAATCGGTCGCCATAGAGAAGCGTCAGGATTTTCAGGCACCAGGCTCAAGGCCCAAAGGACCGCAAAAAATCCAAGCAAGGTCCTAATTATTGAGCCGACCAAAATTTTAATGCGTTCGTTTTTTGGGAGTTCCGTCAATGACGCCGTTGTAGCCATGAGCTAAGTGTGGCAGAACCAACTACTCGTTTGCAGTAGCCGCCAACTGTCCGCAAGCCCCATCAATTTCGCGACCGCGGGTATCGCGAACCGTGACCTGGACTCCTCGATTACGAAGAATCCGGACAAAGGCCGCCTCATCGCGAGGCAGCGATGCAGTCCATTGGGAGCCCGGGGTTGGGTTCAATGGAATGAGGTTGACGTGCACTAACTCACCTTCTAGCAGGCGGGCAAGAAGTTCAGCTCGGAACGGCTGGTCATTGATGCCCTTGATCAGGGCATATTCAATACTCACGCGGCGATGAGTTTTATCGGCGTACGCCCAAGCAGCGTCTAAGACTTCGCGAACGGGGTACCGCGTATTGAGCGGTACCAATGTGTCGCGGAGCTCATCGTCAGGCGCATGGAGCGAAAGCGCAAGTGTCACCGGCAGTCCCTCATTAGCCAGATCGTGCATGCGAGGCACTAAGCCAACGGTTGAAACAGTAATACCTCGAGCACCGATACCCATCCCTGCCGGAGCTGGGTCATTAATGCGATGCAGGGCATCAATCACTGCTTTGTAATTGGCAAGCGGCTCGCCCATGCCCATAAAGACGATGTTCGACACTCGGCCCGGGCCACCTGCGATTTCATCGCGTTCAAGCGCGCGCGCACCAGCAAGCACCTGCTCGACAATTTCAGCCGTCGATAGGTTGCGCTGCAAACCACCTTGACCCGTTGCGCAGAATGGGCAATTCATGCCGCACCCAGCTTGGCTTGAAATACACATCGTGACGCGATCCGGATAGCGCATCAGCACGCTTTCGATCAATGCACCGTCATGTAGGCGCCAAACACTCTTGACTGTCTGCCCCTCATCACAAGAGATGACTTTTATAGGAGTGAGCAGCGTTGGTAATAGCGCGTCTTTAATCTTGGTACGCGCATCAAGGGAGACGTCAGTCCAGGTATCTGGGTTATCGGATAACCGGTTGAGCCATTGGCGCGAAACCTGATCAGCACGGAAAGCAGGTAGGCCTAGTTCAACCACTGCAGCACGACGCTGCGTGGCATCAAGATCCATGAGGTGTTTTGCTGGCTTACCTCGACGAGGAGCTTCGAAAACGAGTTCGCCGGGAAGTGGTGGGGTTGTCATACCGATCCTAAAAAGAGAGTGAAGAGTGCCCACGAAGTGAAGGCATTCGGAATAAGTGAATCCAGGCGATCCATAACTCCACCGTGTCCGGGTAATACGCGACCCATGTCTTTGATTCCTAGGTCACGCTTTACTGCAGATTCCGCGAAGTCACCCGCAGTCGCCGTGATTGTTAGAACTACACCAGCAATTACACCTTGCCACCATGATGCATCCAAAAGCCAGACGAAGCCAGCCACGCCTAGCAAGACTTGCAAAATTAGGGACCCAATCAGGCCTTCCCATGATTTCTTTGGACTAATGGAGGGTGCAATTGGATGTTTACCGAAGAAGACCCCTGCTACATATCCCCCAACATCGTTACCAACAGTCAGCGCAACAAATACCAGAATCCGTAAGGGTCCGTTATCTGCAGATAGCGTCAAAAGTAAGAAACTGGCCATAAACGGCACATAGGCGGCTACGAATAAACTCGCAGTAACGTCTTTGACATAGCCGTGGGTTCCGCGAAGCAATCTGACGAAAATCACGGCCAGCACGGTGACTCCCATGACCACGAGTTGCCCTGTCACACCAAACCAGAAGGCTGCCAGTGGCATGACTGCTGCGGCGAGGGCAACAGTTACTCGCTCAAGATGGATTCCGGCTTGTTTGAAGGCATTACTAAATTCCAGAACAGCGATAACCATCGCTATTGAAACGAGGAGGCCAAACGTCCACCGATAAGTGAACAAAGTGATCAAGCAGAGTGCGAGGAGTCCGACCCCGGTACCAATGGCGGCAGGTAAATTGCGCCCAGCCTGCGGTTTGCGGGCTGCAGCCGACGAACCGACCGGGTCAGACACAGTTAAACCTCGAGCAGTTCTGCTTCTTTATGCTTCAAGACATCGTCAATGTGTTCAACATGATTATGTGTTGCTTCATCGAGTTGCTTTTCTGCACGGCGCACATCGTCTTCGCCTGCATCGCCATCTTTTTGCAGTTTGTCTAACTGATCCTTGGCATGACGCCGAATGTTACGGATCGAGATCCGTGCATCTTCTGCCTTGGTCTTAGCGATCTTGATAAATTCTTTACGGCGCTCTTCAGTGAGTTGCGGCAAGGTGACCCGAATGACGTTGCCATCAGAGGTTGGGTTAATCCCTAAATCACTCTCGCGCAGGGCCTTCACCACTGCATCGAAAGAGCTCTTGTCATACGGCGTGATCACAATCAAGCGAGCTTCAGGAATAGCAATTGAAGCGAGCTGAGCGATCGGCGTGTAGGTGTCGTAATAGTTCACGACCACCTTGTTGAACATGGATGAGTTTGCGCGGCCAGTGCGCACTGTCGCGAAATCTTCACGCGCAACGGTAATTGCTTTGTCCATGCGGTCTTCGGCATCCATGAGGATCTCGTCGATTTGCTCGCTCATTCTCTGCTCCTTGATTCAAACGGTGGACAAATAAAGACTAGTAAGCAGAAACCAATGTGCCGATGGTTTCTCCGCGAACAGCCCGAGCAATATTTCCTTCAACGAGAAGGTTGAATACCACGAGCGGAAGTTCGTTATCACGGCAAAGGCTGATCGCTGTTGCATCTGCGACCTTGAGATTCTGGGTCAACACATCGTCGTGAGTTAAGCGGTCGTAACGCTTAGCGTTTGGGTTGGTGCGAGGGTCATGGTCATACACCCCATCGACGCCCTTAGCCATCAGCACCACTTCGGCCCCAACTTCAAGTGCCCGCTGAGCAGCAGTGGTATCCGTAGAAAAATACGGCTGGCCCAGCCCGGCACCAAAGATGACAACTCGGCCTTTACTGAGGTGCCGCATGGCTTTGCGTGGAATATACGGTTCAGCAACCTGGCCCATGGTGATCGCGGTTTGGACCCGAGTTTCAACACCTGCTTTTTCACAGAAGTCTTGCAAGGCAAGGCAGTTCAT
>CAFBMC010000010.1_pt1 | contig 25831 bp, 22 predicted proteins | sample 7268441 | NCBI WGS metagenome assembly CAFBMC01 (sample SAMEA6814051, study PRJEB35770) | freshwater metagenome | biome: Freshwater; feature: Freshwater reservoir; material: water | place: Czech Republic | collected 2017-05-23 | depth 30m m | reverse complement strand
GCGCGAGAGTAGCCGCAGCCGCAGGCGTCATCGTGGCAGCGAATCCCACAATTGATTTTTGGTATTGCGCAACGATAAAGCCGCCAGCATCAACAACGGCTTGTGTTGCTGCATCTGTGTTCGATTGGGTTGTTGCCACGATGTAGCGCTCTTGGCCGGGTGGAACGCTTGCATCCAACGTAGAACTTGGTGTTGGTGCGCCAGTGGGGCTGACATCAGGAACCGCATTCGCCGCTGATAAGCCCAGCGCGCCAGAAAACCCAGCAAACCCTACGAGGGCGAGCGAGCAGACCGCAGCTACAAGAGAGGCAAGAAAGAGCCCACGAGTCTTCGCGCGAGTCTTAGATGGCCTACTGGGTGTCATGTTCCAAGTGTGACCGTATTCCCAGCGAAAAACAAACAAATTTACTCACAAAGAGCGGCGGGTTACCTCACAAAGAGGTGGCGGAACCCTCGTGCGAGAACGCTCGTCTAAGCCGCACTCTAGGCTGAGGGAATGTTTGGCAAGCGTGCTTCGGCGTTGAGGTACCTCACCGTGGTGACCTATGGGCGCACTGGAAGCACGGCATTGCAGGCGGCGCTCAACGCCTTGCCAGGGGTTCTCGTGCGTGGTGAGAACTATTCGGCCTTGCGAGGGCTTGAAACATACGTGCAGGCAATTACGGAAACAGCAGATCGACATCACGCAAAGCGTCCTCAGCATCCGTGGTTTGGTTCGGCTCAACTTGAACCGCAGCACATTCTTGAAGATCAGCGCAGGCATGTAGTCGAGTACGTTCTTCGTCCTGGAAATGACACAAAAGTTCTGGGCTTCAAAGAAGTGCGCTACGAGCCCGGACACTTTGAAACCTACGAAGTGATGTTGTCGTATCTGCTCTTCTTAAACAAACTTTTCCCAGGCATCACCTACATCATCAATGTGCGCGAGCCGCAAGATGCTGCACGAAGTGGCTGGTGGCCCAACCATGAAGACCCGATCGCTGCCCTCACGCAATCACGCGATTGGCTTCTTCAAGCTGCCGCCGATCTCAACTCAATTTTGGGAAGTGCGCAGGCGCAGGTGCTGCACTACGAAGATTGGCAGAGCAACCCCGAATTTCTTATTGAAACTTTTAAGAAGATCCAGTTGCCTGGCAATGATGCTGGCATTCGACAAGCAGTAGCATCGCAACTTGATCACGGCACGCATGCTGAAAGTGATGAGCAGACGAACTAGTCAGTTCCGGCTTCCATCGCAGCACGATCAAGTGAATTCTCTGCAGCTGGATTACTTTCGTCCTCAGCTGAAGCAATAGCAGCAGCACCACCTGGAATAAGTTCGCCGACCAAATTCGTGTGACTCTCAAGTAGCTGACCTTGCGCTGCATACATTTCAAGCTTGGCGCGAGTGTCAGCAATGTCGAGGTTACGCATGGTGAGTTGACCGATGCGATCAAGTGGCCCAAAGGCTGCATCTTCAGTGCGTTCCATCGAGAGCTTGTCTGGGTGGTAGCTGAAATTAGGTCCATCAGTTGAAACGATGGTGTAGTCATCGCCGCGACGTAGGCGAATAGTGACGTTGCCTGAAACGGCAGATGCAACCCAACGTTGTAGTGATTCGCGCAGCATCAAAGATTGCGGATCCAACCAGCGACCTTCGTACAGCAAGCGACCAAGGCGTCGGCCTTCAGCGTGGTAATTGGCCACGGTGTCTTCGTTGTGAATCGCACTGAGCAAGCGCTCATAGGCGATGAACAGCAGTGCCATGCCGGGTGCTTCATAAATACCACGACTCTTGGCTTCGATGATGCGATTTTCAATTTGATCAGCCATACCTAGGCCATGGCGGCCGCCGATGGCATTGGCTTCAAGCACGAGCGCAACGGCGTCGGTAAAGGATTTGCCGTTGATGGCAACTGGGCGTCCCTGCACAAATGTGATCGTGACGTCTTCTTGTTCAATGGCAACTGATTGATCCCAAAAGCGCACACCCATGATTGGTTCGACGATTTCCATCGACACGTTGAGGTGTTCTAAGTCTTTTGCTTCGTGGGTTGCGCCCCAGATGTTCGCATCCGTCGAGTACGCCTTTTCCACGCTGGCGCGGTATTCAAGGTTTCGCGAGTTCATCCATTCAGACATTTCCTTACGTCCACCAAGTTCATCAACGAAGTCTTGGTCGAGCCAAGGCTTGTAGATGCGCAGGGCAGGGTTGGCAAGAAGTCCGTAGCGGTAGAACCGCTCGATGTCGTTGCCTTTATAGGTGGAACCATCGCCCCAGATAGAAACGTTGTCTTCCTTCATCGCGCGCACCAGCAACGTTCCGGTAACCGCGCGACCTAGTGGAGTGGTGTTGAAATATTGACGACCACCAGATCGAATATGGAAAGCGCCGCAGGCAAGAGCAGCTAAGCCCTCTTCGACAAGCGGGGTGCGGCAGTCAACTAAGCGAGCGCCTTCTGCTCCGTAAGCCATAGCGCGGCTAGGAACCGAATCGATGTCAGGCTCATCTGGTTGGCCAAGATCGGCGGTATAGGTGAAGGGGATCGCACCCTTCTCGCGCATCCAAGCTACGGCGATGGAGGTATCGAGGCCTCCTGAAAAGGCGATTCCGACGCGTTCGCCGACGGGTAATGAAGTTAAGACCTTGGACATGGGGACAAACTTAGTGGCTGGCCGCCGGAAAGCTTGCTTGCGCGCCTTCTTAGACAACCAGCAAGTCAACCTGGTTCCCACGTAAACTGACGTCATGGCAAAACAAGAACTACGAGTGTCACCAGAGACAAAACTGTGGGCTCAACGCTCAATTAAAAAGATCGCCGCCCTGGTGCTGGTGTTATGGGCGATCTCGATCGGCATTTGGTATCTGCTTGGAGCCGACGAGCAGAACTTTTGGCCTTCCTGGGCGATGTGGATCTTCGCTGGTGTGGTGATGTTGGTGGCCTGGGCTGCTTACTCGCCAGCAAAGGGCGAATGAGGTAAAACGAAAACTGCGATAAATAAGCCGAGAACAATCGCGGCGTGTCGCCACTGTTCGAACAGGTGTTCGATGTAGTTTCACTCACGTCAGTTCAACTGGTTTTCATCCACAAGGGCTCCGCGGCCCGGGTGAGATTCAGTGGAATTGTCAGAGGGTCGCTCTAGGTTCAATCGAATCAACGAACACCAGACAAGGGAGTAAGACATGGCCGCGAATGACCGTGAGAAGGCACTCGAAACCGCATTGGCTCAAATTGAGCGTCAATTCGGTAAGGGTTCATTAATGCGCCTCGGGGACGAAGGCCGCGACCCAATCGACGTGATCCCTACGGGCTCCATCGCCCTTGACCTTGCCCTTGGCATTGGTGGTTACCCACGTGGCCGCATCATCGAGATCTACGGCCCAGAATCCTCCGGTAAGACCACGCTGGCTCTACATGCCATCGCTAACGTGCAGGCAGCCGGCGGCATTGCAGCGATCATCGATGCTGAGCATGCCCTTGATCCTGAATACGCAAAGAGCCTTGGCATCGACCTGGACGCGCTGTATGTCTCCCAGCCAGACACCGGTGAGCAAGGCCTTGAAATTGCCGACACTTTGGTGCGCTCTGGAGCTATCGACCTCATTGTCATTGACTCGGTGGCAGCCCTTGTTCCTCGCGCTGAAATTGAAGGCGAAATGGGCGATAGCCATGTTGGACTTCAAGCTCGCCTCATGAGCCAGGCCCTGCGCAAGATGGCCGGTGCGCTCAGCAACACCAACACCACCATGATTTTCATCAACCAGCTGCGCGAAAAGATCGGCGTGATGTTCGGATCACCAGAAGTCACCACTGGTGGCAAGGCGTTGAAGTTCTACGCCTCGGTTCGCCTCGATATTCGTCGCATTGAAACCTTGAAGGGCGGCACCGAAGCTGTCGGTAACCGCACCCGCGTCAAGGTAGTCAAGAACAAGGTTGCGCCACCGTTCAAGCAAGCAGAGTTCGACATTCTTTACGGCGTCGGCATCTCGCGTGAGGGTTCCCTCATTGACATGGGTGTTGATAAGGGCATTGTGAAGAAGGCTGGCGCTTGGTACACCTACGAAGGCGAACAACTTGGTCAGGGCAAGGAAAATGCTCGAACCTTCCTACTTGATAACGCGGATCTCACCGATGAAATCGAACGTCGCTTGAAGGCCGAACTTGGCATCGGCGCGAAGACTGAAGAAGTGCCAGCAGTCAAAGAAGCCAAGGAGCCAAAGGTTGTTGAGCCAAATCCGATAGACGCGTAAGCGTCCATGGCACACAAGTTCCCATCATCTGCGAGCGAATCCCACGCGGGTTCGCTCGCAGATGTGCGTACTGCCCAAGATCCAAACGCAATGGCTCGATCGATCGTGTTGCGACGCCTGAACGCAATGGCGCGCACCCGCAAAGATCTTTACGACGATTTACTGGCCCGCGATATTCCCGAGAACGTGGCCAACGAAGTTCTGGATCGGTTTACCGAACTTGGTTTAATCGATGATGCGCAATATGCGCAAATGTTTGTGGCTTCGCGCCAACGTTCGCGAGGCACTGCAAAACCGGTGCTACGACAAGAACTTCGCCGAAAAGGCGTTCCAGATGAAGAGATCGTCGATGCACTGGCGGAGATCACACCTGAAGAAGAATATGAGCGAGCCAAGCTCTTGGTTCAAAAGAAAATGCCAAGCCTTGCGCGATACGACTCAGCAACCCAGCAGCGTCGATTGATGAATCTATTGATGCGTCGTGGCTATAACGGTTCAGTTGCGGCATCCCTCGTTCGTGAAGCAGTGCAAGCCGAACTTGAACTTGAACTCGATGAATAGCCAGCGGTGTCGCGCTAGGCACAGACATAAGTAAAGCCCCCACCGGGTTGCGGTTGGGGGCTTTACTTCTTAGCAATTACACCGTTGGCTGTGGGATGTAACGCAGGTAGTCCTTAACAACTTCGACCTGATCGCCGTACTTAGCGATTGCGTCTGCAGTTGACACTGTTGGTGGAACGATCACGCGATCACCTGGTACCCAGTTAACTGGCGTAGCAACTGGAGCTTTGTCGGTGAGCTGAAGTGCGTCAACAACGCGCAAGATCTCGTTGAAGTTACGGCCGACACTCTTTGGGTAGGTGAGGGTCAAACGAACCTTGTTGTTTGGATCGATGATGAATACGGAACGCACCGTTGAAGTGTCGCCTTCGCCCGGATGGATCATGTCGTAAGCAACTGACACTTCCTTTTTCGGATCAGCAATGATCGGGAAGTTCAGGGGATGACCGGTTACTTCGCCGATATCGCCTGCCCAGCTGAGGTGATCTTCAACTGAGTCAACTGACACGGCAATGGCCTTTACTCCGCGTGCATCGAATTCGCCCTTAAGCGCGGAAGTTGCGCCCAGTTCAGTAGTGCAAACAGGTGTGAAATCTGCTGGGTGGCTAAACAGGATTGCCCAGCTATCTTTCTTCCAATCATGGAAGGTCAAGGTGCCTTCGGTGGTTGCAGCTGTGAAATCTGGTGCGATATCGCCAAGGTGAAGTGACATGTTGGTGTTTCCTTTCGGTATGGGTCTTTGAGGACAGGTGGTGCATTGGCTTGGGGGTGGAACGACCCAATCCACATTCAGCTACGACAGTGCTTTCCTCCACATCGCTCCTGGCATTAGCACCCGAGGTTCCGGGTTGCTGCGACTTCATAGAGCCAGATCTCTCAGTCGCTCTGGATGTTGGGATGAACCTAATTCCTATAAATCTGGTCGGCAAGTGGGAACTTCGCATTTGCGAAAGGTCTGCAAGAGGGCGCGGCGAGCAGGCTTGCGGGCTGGTGCAGCAAGTGGCGCAGCAGGTTTGCTGCAAGATATTTATCAGTTCGAGCAATAGCCGATCAGGGTGGCATTCGGGTGGTATGGGTATAGGTAGGCTGGCCGCACAATAATTCACACTTATGGGAGTTCCCTGTGCCTGGTCTGTCTACGTGGGCGGTTCGCCGTCCAGTTGTTGCCCTCATCGCTTGGTTTGTCGCACTCGTGGCAGTTATCGGACTTGGTGTCGGTGTCGGCGGAAATCTCAACGACTCATTCTCGCTCCCAGACACGGAATCGACCACAGCTCAAGACCTCTTGGTTAAGGGAGCTGGTGGCGGCGGATCCTTCAGTGCTGGCGGCAAAATTGTGTGGTCCCCAGCTACAGGTGTGGCAAGTGACCCCGCATCCTTGGCGGTTATCAAGCCATTGATTGACCAACTCGCGCAGAACAAGTCCATTTCTTGTATCTCTTCGATTTTGGGTAATCAAGGCAGCGCGTGTCCACCACAGCAGTCTGCTCCAACACCGGACCAACTTGCCCAGATGACGCCAGAGCAAAAGGCGGCGCTACAGGCGCTGACTCTCGCATCTGCGCCAATCAGCAAAGACGGCAAAGTCGCGTATGCAAACATCACCTTCGCCGGTGATGGAACCTCGATCGACTCCAAAGATGCCAAGATCATTGTTGCCGCGATTACCGAGGCAAATACTGACACCGTCACCGTTGCCTACAACGGTCAAATTCTTGAGTATGCCGGGCAAGAGCCGCCAAGTAGTGAAGGCATCGGCTTGATTGTCGCCATCATCATCTTGCTGATCGCATTTGGGTCGTTGGTTGCGGCTGGTCTGCCAATCGTCGCAGCCATCATGGGCTTGGCCATGGGACAGATGGGTGTTCTTGTCACTGCCAATTTCTTGGACGTTGCCACCTTTGCGCCAACGTTGGCCGCCATGATCGGACTGGGTGTCGGCATCGACTACTCGTTGTTCGTGATCAACCGCTACCGCCAAGCGTTACTCGCAGGGCACGATCCAAAGGCTGCAGCCATGGAGTCGGTGCATACTGCCGGTCGAGCAGTGTTGTTTGCTGGCAGCACCGTTGTGATCGCACTTCTTGGCTTGTTCGTCATGCGAATCAACTTCTTCAATGGTCTGGCTGTTGCATCGTCAGTAACCGTGCTCTTCGTCATGCTTTCGGCCCTATGGTTCCTACCTGCCCTTCTGAGTTTGCTGGGAACTAAGGCTTTGGCCATTCGACTTCCGTGGGGCAAAAAGCCAGGAGAAGTGCATCCAGAAGGCAAAGCTTGGGCACATTACGGGCGCATGATTCAGCGCAAGCCAATCATTCCCGCGCTGGTTTCGTTGGGTGTTGTCTTGGTGTTGGCCATTCCATTGTTTTCATTGCGTCTTGGCTTCGCTGATGACTCAGGTAAAGCACAAGGTTCTCCACTGCGCACCGCTTATGACTTGATGGCCACCGGTTTTGGTCCAGGCGTGAACGGACCATTCTTCGTGGCCGTTGAGCTACCCAAGCCAAATGATGTTGCGGCTTATGCCACTGCGGTAAAGGCCTTAGAAGCCACCCCTGGAGTCGCTTCCACATTGCCAAGCAGTGCTGCGCTGCCAATATTTGCAGCCAATCCTGCGGCATTTGGCAAGGACGGCACCATCGGCACCATCATGGTGACACCTACTAGTGCGCCACAGGATGAAGCAACCACAGAGTTGCTCAACAACCTTCGAGATAACGTAAATCCACAAATCGCGCAAGAAACTGGGGCCAAACTTTATGTCGGCGGCCAACAAGCGATTGTCACGGACTTCACCTCAGTGCTCACCGATGCTTTACCAATCTTCTTATTAGTGGTTGTTGGGCTGGGCTTCTTGGCATTAGTGCTGCTATTCCACTCGATTGTGGTTCCGTTAACGGCAGCTATCACGAGTTTGCTGAGTTTCGCAGCGGCTACGGGCATCACCGTCGCGGTGTTCCAATGGGGTTGGTTTGCCAATCTGATTGGGCTTTCAGGAACCGGGCCAATTTTCCCATTCCTGCCAATCATGGTCTTCGCGATTCTGTTCGGTTTGTCGATGGACTATCAGGTCTTCTTGGTCAGTCGCATGCAGGAAGAGTGGATACACACCGGGGATAACGCAGCTTCCGTTCGACGAGGTCTTGCGGGCTCAGGTCGAGTTGTGGTCATTGCGGCAGCAATTATGGCAAGTGTCTTCTTGGCTTTCGTTCCCGATAAGAACTCCATGATCAAGCTGTTCGGAGTCTCGTTGGCTTCGGCGGTAATCATCGATGCCTTCATCATTCGTTTGATCTTTGTACCGTCGATCATGTCGATTCTGGGTAAGGCGAACTGGTGGCTACCAAGCTGGCTGGATCGCATCCTGCCTCGCGTGCAAATTGAGCCAGGCGAAGACGAGATCACCGATGATGAGGCGGTAGTACCCTCCCGGGTATGAGTAACCCAACGGTTCAAGCAGATAGTCCACCACGGGGCGGATTAATCCTGCTTGCGCTGATCGTGGGTGCAATCGTTGCGAATATCAATCTGTCGGTTGCCAATGTGGCTTTGCCAACGATTGGTTCGCAACTGAACGCCAGTCAAGATCAACTGAACGCGATTGCTGAAGCCTTCGCCTTGGGGCTGGCCTCCACAGTGCTGTATCTGGGTGCGATTGGCGATCGTTACGGCCGGAAAATGCTGTTCGTCATCGGCGCTGTCCTGACGGTGCCGACGGCGATGCTGTCAGCTTGGGCGCCGAACGCAGAGTTTTTAGCGATCGCTCGGTTGCTCTCCGGGTTCGCTGCGGCATTGCTCTTTCCGACTACCTTGAGTTTGATCTCTTCGTTGTATCGAAGCAACGCTCGAGTTAAAGCTATCGCCCTGTGGTCTGGGCTAGGCGCCGGATTCGCTGCGCTAGGTCCGCTGTTGGGCGGCTGGTTACTTCAATATTTCTGGTGGGGCTCGGTTTTTCTTATTTCTGTACCTCTAGCACTGTTTGCTTTGATCATTGGCGTCTTGGTGATTCCTAACCACATATCCACGGGCACAGAGCCCGTTGACCATCTGGGCGGCGTGTTGTCCGTGCTTGGTGTTGGCGGGCTGGTCGTGATCATCCAGACTTTCCATGGCGGTATTGACTCAACCTGGCTCATCACCGCAGCTATCGCATTGGTGTCGATCATCGGATTCTTTTTGCAGCAGAAGCGAGCAAAGCGGCCGCTGGTTGACCTGCCTTTAGCCAAAGCGAGAACCTTCTGGGTGGCTTTCGTTGCTGGCGCTATTACTTTTGGTGCGCTGATTGGTGCAATGTTCATCGGCCAACAATTTGTGCAAGATGTGCTGGGGTACGACACTTTCTCAGCTGCAGCTGTCGCCGTGCCTTCCGCGATATTTGCGGCCATTGGTGGTCAAGCGGCTGGCAAGTTCGTGATTAAGCGAGGCTCACGCGATACCTTGGGTATTGGTTTAGGGCTCGTCGTTGTGGCCTTCGCAATCATGTTGTTTACCTGGAAAGACGGAACAAGTATTTTTTGGATCCTGCTCGCTTACGCAGTGGTAGGGGCAGGCGTTGGAATGGCAGCAACACCAGCGTCACGAGCGTTGATGTCGTCGGTGCCCGAAAGTCATGCTGGCATGGGTTCAGCTTTCCTTGACCTGACTCGCGACTTTGGTGGAGCAGTGCTGCAAGCACTTCTGGGTGGCATGCTCGCAGGTGTTTATGTCAGTCGGATGCAAAGCGACATCAACGACTTACCACCAGCGCAAGCAGATCAGGTGACCACCCAAATCGCGGATTCCCTGACAGCTTCATTTGGCGATGCGGCGCATGTGGCGGCACAGTACCCAGCAAATATTGGTGATCAGATTATTAAAGCTGCAGCGCAAGCCTTCACCGATGGCAAGAGCGCAGCGATGGCGATGGCATTACTTCTCAGCATTGTGGGTCTGTTGCTCGTGGTGTTCTTGTTCCCCAAGCGCGCCGATGAAGAGGCGTATTACGAAAAAATTGCTGCAACTCAATAGCAATATCTCGATTAAATAGCGGCAGGAGCCTTGGTCGTCTTACTTGTAGAAGATGGCGCCGGCGTTGGCAGCGGAAGCAAGGTTGCCGGGGTCTTGGAGTTCAACAGCACGACCCATTGCTGACCTGGTTTAAATGGCATTGGTGAACCATCCGCCATGGTGAAGGTAGTACCCGAATCAGCTGTTGGGCGATTCCAAGTGACATTGAAAGATTGACCGTCGCGCAGCACTGTCGCGGTTCCAGTACCAATCGTGGTGGCATGTGGAGTATTGCCGCCGCCTTTATCCCAGTACTTTGATTGCGTCTGGATGACATTTTGGATGATCACCGTTGCCGCGTTTTGACCACTGGCATCTTCATCAGCCAGTGCAGGAGTTCCGTTGAGCGCCACCTTGTAGAGCCCGGTTATTGAGTCATAGATCAATTCAGCCGAGGCTTCGCTCCACTTCATGGTCGCCCCTGTGTTGGTGAGGCCACCGGCAGGGGTGTCTGCAGAGAAAACGAAGCCGACATTTCTATCGGAGGAAACACCCGTGGCCCAGCTCAGCGATTTCGTGCCATTTAAGAACAAGTTGTAAGGCACTCGGCGACTTTGATCTCTGAAATATGCAGCTGCGTACTTATTAGGTGACACATCGACAACGGTTGAATCATTAATTGCTGGCCACATTTTTTTCTGCACGCCAGAAAATGCGAATGCAGGTGCGCCGTACTGGGAGGTGAGGTCAATATCGGTGATACGTGCAGATCGGGTGGGTCCAATGCGCGTGGGGATGGTGCTCGAGAAGACAGCAGCAAGACGGGTGATGCCGTATTCGACTTCTTCAATGTAGACAACGTCTGCATTCTTTAACCCTGCATGCGGTTGTGCATTTCGAGTGTTATCTAATTTCACAATCAGCACTGGAGTTGGCACAGTCTCGGGCAACCCCGTGAGTGGTGACATGGCAACCACTGCGGTATCGCCGCCACCATCGATCCTAGGATCGCTGGCAGGGGCACTCACTGCGGTACTGCATGCTGCCAGGGCAGTGGCGGTTCCCGCAATGATCAGGGTCTTGATAAAACGCATTTAGACAAGGTACGTCACATTTGAAGCCTCGCGGGTCACCGACGGGCCTGAAATTCTCTTAACCTGGCTTTAACCTGCACCGCATTGTGCACATACAGGGTTTGGGAATGCTGAAGCCATGAACACGAACCGGGTACACCAGCAAAGCAACCGTCCGACCTCTCGCGGACAGAAGATGCTTTCCTCAGCTTTAGCTGTCGGTGTCTTCTTTGGTATTGGCGGACTTTTGACCGTGCGGTCAGCGCAAAGTGCTGAGACGATCGCGCTAGCTTCCTCAGCAAGTGCCAGCACCCAGGGCTCGGTCAAGACCGTGAGTCAAACCAAGACGGTCTCTAAGACCCCCATCCCGGTAGCGCCCCAAGTTGCGCAGCAGACCACCACAATCGTGCATGCCACGACTAAGGCAAGTAAGGGCTAGCGCGTGGTCGGCAGTTCGTGCTGTTTGAATCAATAACCTGGTTCTCGAATGGTGATGCTGGCTCCTCCTAGGGGCACAGTGAAAGTGTCGATGAGTACCGCGTCTTGGCGTCCCAAGTTTGAAGCAGACATCAATATGTTCGGTGGCATGTAGTAACAAGTGCCGGCAGGGAATTTCATTGGACTGTGCCCTTCGACGAAGTCAGTGATTTCACCACTCACGACACAAGTGTGTCCGCCGTATTCATGGGTGTGAATTGCTGCGCGTGTTCCAGCTTTGCGAGTTCCCTCTGTGAAGATCAGGTGCTGACCCTTCGCATCTGTTGTATCCAACATCGTCTTGACGTTTTGCAAGTGCGATAACGTTCCCTCAGGCGGTGTGCCATTGATGGTGGTCACGTTCAAGGTGGTTTCATATTTGGGACGGTCAGCTGAGCTAGCAGAATTCTGATCGACTGATGAGCAGCCAGCCAGTGCTGTCATTGCCAGGATTGCGATGACAGCGCGAGTAAAGGGGCGCAGACTATGTATTATCACGCCGCACATTATCACTGGTGTTGGCCGACGTAGTCGCTTGAAATCCTGCAGATCGTGAGGCTAACCAGTTTTGGTCCCTACTCTCATGTCGGGTTCAGTTGGCGCGCCTTAGACTCTTGAACTGTGACCTCCTCCTCCCGAACTTACGAAGTTCGTACCCACGGCTGTCAGATGAACGTGCACGACTCTGAGCGACTGGCTGGCATGCTCGAAGAGGCCGGTTACGTGCCCTTCGTTCAAGGCGTGACTCCCGACTTGATCGTCTTTAACACCTGCGCGGTTCGTGAAAATGCGGATAACAAGTTGTACGGCAACTTGAGCCATCTGGTGCCAGTGAAAGCCAAGAACCCAGGCATGCAGATCGCCGTTGGTGGCTGTTTGGCCCAAAAGGATCAGCACACCATCCTTAAGAAGTCACCTGTAGTCGACGTGGTGTTTGGGACACACAACATTGGCTCACTCCCAGTGTTGTTAGAGCGCGCTCGCATTGAGCAAGAAGCTCAAATTGAAATCATGGAGTCACTCGTTGAGTTTCCTTCTGTGTTGCCAGCAAAACGTGAATCAGCGTATGCGGCCTGGGTCTCCATCAGCGTGGGTTGTAACAACACCTGCACCTATTGCATCGTGCCCGCCCTTCGCGGTAAAGAGCGAGATCGCCGACCAGGTGAAATTTTGGCCGAGATCGAAGCCCTCGTTGCGCAAGGTGTTTCTGAAATCACGTTACTTGGCCAAAACGTTAATGCTTACGGCGTTGAGTTCGGCGACCGTGAAGCTTTCAGTAAATTGCTCAAGGCTTGTGGCGAAGTTCCAGGGCTCGAACGAGTTCGCTTCACTTCGCCGCACCCAGGTGAGTTCACTGACGATGTCATTGAAGCAATGGCGGTCACACCAAACGTGATGCCGCAACTGCACATGCCGTTGCAGTCGGGATCCAATGAAATCTTGCGTGCCATGCGTCGTTCTTACCGTCAAGATCGATATCTCGGCATTATCGCCAAAGTTCGTGCCGCAATGCCGGATGCCGCGATCACCACCGACATCATTGTCGGGTTCCCAGGCGAGACTGAGGAAGATTTCTTACAGACCATGCACGTGGTTAAAGAAGCCCGATTCTCAATGGCTTATACCTTCTTGTATTCACCTCGCCCCGGTACCGAAGCAGCAGAAATGCCTGACCAGATTCCTCATGCTGTCAAGCAAGATCGTTATGAACGTCTCGTGGCTGTAGGTAACCAGATTGCATGGGAAGAAAACCTCAAGCAGGTCGGCAAGATTGTTGAAGTCTTAGTCGCGCAAGGGGAGGGCCGCAAAGACGGTGACACTGATCGTGTCTCTGGTCGCACTCCTGATTTCCGACTCGTGCACGTCACTGTTGATCCCAATCAACCTCGTCCTCGTCCTGGTGACGTGGTCACGGCAGAAGTCAGCTTCGCGGCTCCTTTTCATATGGTCGCTGATCGCTTGGTGTCGGTGCGTCGCACCAAAGCTGGCGATTTGAGTGAACTGCCGCCAGAAGTTGCTGGCATTTCCTTAGGTATGCCAACCATTCGAGTGGGTACCGCGTGATCATCGGCGTCGTATTTATCCCAGCGGCACCACTGCTGTGCCCAGACGTAGACATTGAAGATCTGCTGGTTGATGAGCGCGATGCTTCGATTGAACTGGTCTTGGAATTTGTGCTAGATGCGCAACAAGTTATCGTGATTGGCTCGGGTGAGCGAACCCATTGGTTCAATCAGGGTGGGATCGGTTCAACTCGAGGCTTCGGTGGCCTATTTGACTATTCCCTGGGTTCTGGGTCAGAGCGGCTGCCTCAGGTGCTCACGATCGCAGCAGCTGTCCTCGCCGGTGCGAACTGGACTGGAAGCGTTGTCGGGTTAGAGGTCGCACCTGATTCGAATACCCAACAACGCGAAGTACTCGGCAGGGAAGTGGCGGCCAAGGCAGCGGAGCTCAACACTTTGGTCGTGGTGGTGGGCGATGGTTCTGCTACCCGCACTGAAAAAGCTCCGGGTTATGTTCAGCCTGATGCTGCTTCCTTCGATGAAGCTATGGCTCGAGCGATCAATGAAGCTGATACTCACGCAATTCTTGATGTTGATCAAGAACAAGCAGATCGACTTTGGTGTCGAGGTATACCTGCTTGGCAGGTTGTTGCACATGCGGTAGATCCGATGGAGGGCGCGCTCATTTTGGAGTCAGCACCGTTTGGGGTGAACTACCTCGTTGCGTCGTGGCGACCATGACGGTACTCGTCATTGTTGGACCGACTGCCGTGGGTAAAAGTACGCTGAGTGTTCTTATTGCTCAAGAGTTAGCGCGCAGCGGCACAACTGCTGAAATCATCAGCGCAGATTCGATGCAGGCCTACATCGGGATGAATATCGGAACGGCAACTCCCAACGTAGAAGAACGTGGCGGTATTGCTCATCACCTTCTTGATGTGTGGCCGTCAGATCACGTTTTAACGGTGTCGCAATATCAAGAGACAGCACGTGCGGCTATTGATGAAGTGTTGACCAGGGGAGCCATGCCAATCGTGGTTGGTGGCTCCGGTTTATATGTTGCTGCCATCCTAGATGACTTGCAATTTCCGGCCACTGATCCGCAGATTAGGGCGAGGTTTGAACAACAACTTGAAGCAGAAGGCGCTGCCGCTATGCATCGCCAACTTGCTTTAGTTGATCCAGCGGCAGCCGCAGAAATCGGCCGAATGAATGGGCGCCGAATTGTGCGGGCTCTTGAAGTTCTTGAAGTAACGGGCGAGAAGTTCATTGCCCGCCTGCCTGTGCCCGTGGAGTTGTATCAGACCATTCGGGTTGGGCTAGAAATCCCACGAATGCAAATGGATGAGCGCATCGCGCTTCGCGTCCATCAGATGTTTGAGGATGGATTCGTTGACGAAGTGCGGTCACTTTCGCATACGGCCTATTCGGTTACGGCAACTCGAGCCATTGGCTACACCCAAGTGCTGGAATTCCTTGCTGGTAAGTGCACGGAAGGCGAGGCGATCAGCGCAACGATTGCGATCACAAAGAAATTCGCTCGACGCCAACAAAGATGGTTCAGGCAGGACCAGCGGATTACTTGGATGGACTACAACGAAGCGGAATTAGCGTCGCGTGTTTGTGCACTCTTGGGTGAAGACACTAAGCAGTAATACTCAGTACCGAGCAATACTGTCGCAACGGGTTTTGGCAACCGAGTTAACACAGCCAGCGTGCGAAGTTGTCCGTCGCCTTCATGCTGGGAAGCGTGAGCGCGCAGTGCCAATTTTTTTTCATTCCAGTAGTCGCGCACATCTACCCGATGGGTGATCTCACTGCTGGGTGTCCAGGCTGAATCAAATGAGTTCGAGTCGAAATCTTTCGGTGTGATGCGAAGTTTTGATGCGATGCGCACGGCCCGAGCAATCGGTTCACGCGGAAGGGTCACTTCAAACAAGGTTGGTGTCTTCGTGGCCAACACGCAGGCTGCTCGAACTGCACGATGCACGGCAAGGTGATCGGGATGCCCGTAGCCGCCCTGTGGGTCGTAACCGATCAAGATGTCGGCAGATTCTTCGTCAAGGATGTTGGAGATCTGTTGGGCAACCGTGAATCGATCAATATGAGCAAGCCCGGCATCAATTTCGCCATTGAGTCCAGAATCCTCGTAATCCAACGACACCACTCGATGGATACCAAGAATGGCTGCCGACTCATCGAGTTCATTTGCTCGCAGGTCGGCAAGCGAGTCCGTTTGAGCCGCTGAGGTGAGACCGGCAGCCCCATTCGTGGCAACAATCAGCACCACGCGCTGTCCCTGAGCAGCGGCGCGAGCCATGGTGCCCGCCGTCAGTAGAGCCTCGTCGTCAGGATGGGCATGCACAAAGACCAAGGTGCGGGCAGCCGGGCGGATTGTCATGATCGACCTATCTTGTCGTACGGTCATCGAGTGAGAATCGCGCACGTCACTGATTGCTACCTTCCTCGGACAGGTGGCATTGAGACGCAGGTCCGGGCATTGGCCATGCAACAGGTTGCGGCCGGGCACGACGTGCGGATCTTGACTGCGACTCCGGGCACCCACATTCGCTCTGGAGTCGAGGTCATTGATGGGATCCCTATCTCGCGGATCACAGCGCGGCTCCCCGGAGACCTCCCGATACATCCGCGCACTCGCCACCATGTTGTCCAGGCCCTGCGCGAGCACCCTGTTGACATCGTGCATGTCCATGTCGGGGTGATCTCGCCCTTTGCTTGGGGTGCAATCAGGGCTGCGCGCGAACTTTCGATTCCAACATTGGTGACCGTTCATGGCATTTGGGGACCGATCGCATCACCGGGATATCGACTCAGCGATGTGGTGTCCAAATGGTCGAAGTGGGGAGTGCAAGTCTCTGCTGTCAGCGACATAGCTGCGAGCAAGATTGCTGCTGCACTTCCCGGATTGCAAGACGTGCTGATCCTGCCGAACGGCATTGATCCTGCAAGTTGGAAGTTACCTGCCCGCAATCATGATGCGGCAACCTTGAATCTGGTGACGGTGATGCGGCTTGCGCCACGTAAGCGCACACTGCCACTCTTGAAAATTATTCAAGCAGCGCAAGACCGCATTGGTACCAATCCGCATCTGCTTTTGCGATTGGTGGGTGATGGTCCGGAACGCTCGCGCGCTGAAAGTTTTGTGCGTCAACATGACCTCGGGAGTTTGGTGAGTTTTACCGGACGTTTAGATCATGGCGGGATTCGAGAAGTGTTTGCGATGAGCGATGTTTACGTGCAACCTTCGATCAAGGAGTCCTTTGGTCTTGCAGCGTTGGAAGCCAGATCGTCTGGATTGCCTGTCATTGCTCGTTCTCAAACAGGGACGACTCAATTTATTCGCGATCGATGTGAAGGCCTGCTGGCAGCCACCGACTCTGGAATGGCTGATGCAATTGCAACTCTGGCCAAAGATCGTGCGCTGTTAGCGCAATTAACTGAGCACAACCGGGAAAATGCGCCCGAGCAGTCCTGGCCACGGGTGTTGATTCGAGTCGACGAGGCCTACGCCCGCACTCTGCACTTAGACTGAACTCATGGCTTCGCTCAATGAAATTCCCTTTGTAAAGGGTCATGGCACAGCCAATGACTTCGTCATCATTGCTGACCTTGATGGTCGTCGGGTGCTCACCGATCAAGATGTGCAATTTATTTGCGATCGCCACACCGGCATCGGTGCTGACGGTGTTCTGCGGGTGGTTCGTACCCTGCAGCTACCGGAGTTTGTGGATCAGGCCGATACCGCAGAATTTTTCATGGACTATCGCAACTCAGACGGTTCGATTGCCGAAATGTGTGGCAATGGGATTCGAGTCTTTGTGCGCTATCTCGATGCTGTTGGCCTGATCACTGAAGCTGACGTGGCGGTTGGCACCCGTGGTGGCGTGCGGCATTGTCGGATGAATTCAGATCTCTCCATCACGGTCGATATGGGTCCGGTTACGGTGCTTGATACGAAGGCAATTCCGCTCATCGGAATTCAAGATGAGTTGTGGCCAGCCGTTGGTGTGTTCATGCCTAATCCGCATGCGGTCACGTTCGTGGAGAGTCTCGAAGAAGTCGGAAGTTTGGAAGTTGCCCCACCAGTTCTGCCACCGACCATTTTTCCCAATGGCGTCAATGTGGAGTTTGTGGTCTACCGCGGACCAAATCATGTTGCGATGCGCGTCCATGAGCGGGGTGCTGGCGAAACGATGAGCTGTGGCACGGGTGCCTGCGCGGTGGCTTGGGCGAGTGCCCGCAATTATCCCGATATGGACATTGCAAGTGAACGCGGCATTCAGGTGGATGTTCCTGGCGGCACCGTATATGTGCGCCAAATTGAAAATGGGAATTTATCTTTAACTGGGCCAGCAACGCTTGTGGCGCGGGGCAACGTTTTGTTGCCAGCTTGAAGGGAGTCCGATGACCAAGACGATCTATAACCCCGACGATCCGCGTGGGATCTCTTCGGGTGAGCTTGAACTCGAAGATCGTGCTTCCTTGCGCCGAGTCGCAGGTTTCTCAACCGAACTTGAAGACATCAGCGAAGCTGAATACCGCCAGGTTCAACTGGAGAAGGTGGTGTTGGCTGGGGTGTGGACTCAAGGAACTCTTGAACAAGCAGAACGCAGCATGCGCGAATTAGCAGCACTAGCTGAAACAGCAGGATCCGAAGTGTTGGATTCTATTGTGCAGCGAAAAGATCATCCAGACCCTTCGACTTATCTAGGTTCCGGCAAGGTGCAAGAACTGCGCGAGATCGTGGTGGCCTCAAAAGCCGACACGGTTATTGTTGATGGTGAGTTGAGTCCCGGTCAGCTTCGCAAGTTGGAAGACATTCTTAAAGTCAAGGTCGTTGACCGTACTTGGCTAATTCTTGACATCTTCGCCCAGCATGCGCGAAGTCGCGAAGGCAAAGCGCAAGTTGGTTTAGCTCAATTCCAGTACCTGATGCCACGACTTCGTGGTTGGGGTGAGGCGCTGTCACGGCAGGCCGGTGGCGCTGGTGGCGCAGCTGGCGGTGGCGTGGGAACTCGCGGCCCGGGCGAAACCAAGATTGAGACGGATCGTCGTCGTATTCGTGATTCCATGTCGAAATTGCGTCGCGAACTCAAAGAGATGGAAAAGTCTCGCACTACTCAACGCGCGGCGCGCAAGCGTGCGCAAGTACCTGCTGTTGCCATTGCTGGTTACACCAACGCCGGCAAATCAAGTGTGCTGAATCGCATGACCGGTGCTGGCGTGCTCGTGCAAAATGCTTTGTTCGCCACCTTGGATCCAACAATTCGCAAAACGAAAACCCCAAGTGGTCGCGAATACACCGTTGCTGACACCGTCGGTTTTGTTCGCCATCTGCCGCATCAATTGGTGGAAGCTTTTCGTTCCACTCTTGATGAAGTCAAAGATGCTGATTTGATTTTGCATGTGGTGGATGGCAGCGATGAGGCCCCGTTCGAGCAGATCTCTGCAGTGCGTTCAGTGCTCAATGACATTGATGCTGGCGGAGTGCTTGAACTGATCGTCATCAATAAGGCAGATATTGCAGACCAAGACGTCGTGAACCAAATCCTGCGTAGCGAGCCAACTGCGATTGTGGTGTCAGCAATCACGGGTGAAGGTTTTGACGAACTGGCGCTTGCAATCGAGGCGGCGTTACCGCAGTGGATGCTGGAAGTCGATGTTGTTGTTCCCTATTCACGGGGCGATCTCATTTCGCGAGTGCATGAACTTGGCGATGTCATCGAGCTTGACCACATAGAAACAGGCAGTCATCTCAAGGCGCGGGTTCCTAAACATTTAGCATTTGAATTGCAGCAGGCAAGTGTCTGAAGTTGATGATGTTCTCGAGAAAGTCATTGAGTCAATAGGCGGCGAGAGGCGTGAGGGTCAGCACATCATGGCCAACGCTGTGGCGAAAACAATTCAAGGCCATGGGCACGCGATTATTCAGGCTGGCACGGGAACGGGAAAGTCACTGGGCTATCTCGTACCCGCTGCGATGGCTGCTTTAGCGAACAAGGAACCGGTCGTTATTGCCACAGCAACCTTGGCTCTACAACGCCAGCTCATAGACAAAGACCTCCCTCGAATGGTGGAAGCCTTATCCAATGAGCTGGGTCGGCCGGTCAAGTATGCAGTGCTTAAGGGTCGTAACAACTACATCTGCTTGCAAAAACTCCACGGTGCGATTCCCGATGACGAGTCTGATTCCTTATTCGCCACGCAAAAGAATGCGCTTGCCGATCAGGTGGTTGCGGTTCGAGCTTGGGCTGAGAACACGCAAACAGGGGATCGTGACGAGTACGACGATGAGATTGACCCCCGTGTTTGGCGAAGTTTGACTGTTGGTCGTCGAGAGTGCGTCGGTGAAAGCAAGTGTGTATACGGTGAGGATTGCTTTACCGCTAAGCGACGCCTAGAAGCCAATGATGCAGACATCATTATTACCAATCACGCGATGTTGGCTATTGATGCTTTGGAAAATATCCCAGTGTTACCAGAGCATGGCGCAGTCATCATTGATGAAGGCCACGAACTCGTAGACAGGGCAACAAGTTCACTCACGAGTGAGTTAAGTACCTATATGGTGGAGCGTTCTTTGAGCCGGGCTCGTCGGCTTGTGGACGAGGCAACATTGGTGCAGTTACAAGATGCCATGGACGCTTTTGAAGATGCAATTGCTGAAGCAGCTCTTGATTTACCTGGGCCAACTCGTCTCAAGCCCATCCCACAAGCACTCACTTTGGCACTTACCTTGATTCGCGACAGTGGGCATCAAGTGATGACCGTGCTTAATGCGAATAAAGAGGAAAAGGATCCGGATTCAGCCGCGAAATTGCAGCAGGCAAAAGCCGCAGTTGAAGAGATGCAGGACACTGCAGGCAGCATGCTTAATGCCAACGACTTCGACGTGGTGTGGCTGGATCCTGGCGAGAATCGCGCTCCGATCCTGCGACGCGCACCCCTTTCGATTGGCGGGCTTCTACGTGAGTCGTTATTCAATAAAACGCCTGTAGTACTCACTAGTGCAACGCTCACTGTTGCTGGGGGATTCGATTCACTGATGAGCAGTCTGGGTTTATCTGCTTCCGACGTCACCACGATGGACGTGGGTTCGCCCTTTGACCATGCCAAGCAAGGCATTTTGTATGTGGCGAGTGAATTGCCACCACCTGATCGTGACGGCGTTCCAATGGAAGCGCTAGACACGCTAGCGGAACTCATTGAGGCTGCGGGCGGGCGAACTCTGGCACTGTTCTCAAGTTGGCGCGGAGTTGAGCGCGCTGCGGAATACCTTCGAGTGCGCCTTGATAACAAGAAGTATCCGATGTTGGTGCAAAAACGCGGCGATGCTGTTGGCACGTTAGTGAAAAACTTCGCAGACAATCCCGCTACCACGTTGTTAGGTACGGTGTCGCTGTGGCAAGGCGTGGATGTGCCAGGGGAGTCCTGCATCTGTGTGGTGATTGATCGCATTCCGTTTCCCCGCCCAGATGATCCGTTGATTTCTGCTCGTCAGCAAGCAGTTGACGATGCTGGTGGCTCAGGGTTTCGGTCAATTTCAGTACCCAAAGCAGGCCTGTTGCTTGCGCAAGGTGTGGGCCGACTTATCCGCGGGGAAAACGATAAAGGTGTCGTGGCAGTGTTGGATTCAAGGCTGGCAAATGCGGGGTATGCCAAGTCTTTAAGGGCTAGTCTTCCGCCGTTTTGGTTCACGACGGACAAAGACGTAGTCATTGGATCGCTAGAACGCCTTAATGAAGGTTTCCTGAATTCTTAATTGGCTTTGCGCAAGATTTCTTCAAGGGCTCGACGCGCAAGTTGCGACAGTGAGATCTGTTGCGCCTCAGCAAGGCGTGTGCTGCTTGATCTCGCAAGCCTGCAAGCAGTCTGAAAGTAATGTGAGGCGAGGTACCAAATTGCCCAATTTTGCACGTGATGGGCTTATGATCGATCGTGAACAAGCGTTCACCATTCGAAGGCAGCCGCATGCAACTCAACCGTAATTTTTCGCCTAACGTCACGATTGCGGTGTTGGCGACGAGTGGCACGGTGATGGCGATCATGCAAACAATGTTCATTCCACTGCTAGTCAAGATTCCAGAGATTTTGGATTGCACAACCGATAACGCTTCGTGGCTGATCACAGCCACACTTATTACGAGTGTGGTCGCCATTCCAACGATGTCGCGTCTTGCAGACATGCATGGCAAGCGAAAAATGATGCTGATCAGCATCTGTCTTATGGTGGCCGGCTCGCTATTGGGCGCGGTGAGCACAGACTTGGCTGTGCTGATTGTTGCTCGGGCACTTCAGGGCTTCGCAATTGCGATGATTCCTTTGGGTATGAGCATCATGCGTGACCTTGTACCCCCAGAGCGGTTGGCTTCAGGTGTTGCGCTCATGAGCGGATCTATGGGCATTGGATCGTCAATTGGTTTACCTTTTGGCGGCATCATCTATGAGAACCTGGGATGGCACGCGATCTTCTGGGTTTCGGTTGTCACAGGTTCGTTATGTGGGCTGGCTGTTTTTGCGATCGTTCCCGAATCCAAGGTTCGAGCCGGTGGTCGATTCGACATTCGCGGTGCTGTATTAATTTCAGTTGCACTCACAAGTTTCTTGCTGGGTGTAACCAAGGGCACCCACTGGGGATGGACAAGTCCATCGATTTTGGCCTGCTGGGTTGTCGTTATTGCGGTGATGCTTTATTGGTTCCCCTACGAACTAAAAAGCGGTCATCCCATCATTGATTTGCGCAGTAGTGCACAACCTTCGGTACTCATCACCAATATTGCTTCCGTATTTGTTGGAACGGCGATGTACGCGAATATGTTAAGTAGCACGCAATTCTTAGAGATGCCAACGGCGAGTGGGTACGGATTTGGTTTGTCAGTTTCGCAAGCCGGATTACTCATTGCACCGGCATCATTTGCAATGGTGCTCATGGCGCCAGTCGCGGCGAAAGTGACAAACGTTTATGGCCCAAAGATCACCTTGATGATGGGTGGGCTGCTTCTTGGAGTCGGGTACGTCTTGCGGATGTTTTTCATGGCTGAGCCATGGCAAATAGTTGTGGGCGCAATCGTGGTGTCGCTTGGCACCATGACCAGCATGTCTGCCGCACCAAACATCATCATGCGATCGGTCCCAATTACCGAGACTGCAGCCGCGAACGGGCTTAATAACGTTGTGCGCAATATTGGCATGTCCGTCTCCAGCGCGGCAGTGGTCGCCTTTTTAACTGGGTTAACCTTCGTGGTTGGTTCACAAGTCTTCCCAGACCGAATGGCCTTTGTTTATATCTACATCGCTGCCGGCTTATGCGGATTTGCGGGCGCGATCGTCGCAGTGTTCTTGCCGAAGAATCTGGCTCAGCGCAATGCCGTTCTCGCAGCTGGGGCTGGTGCACAAGCTCACGAAATGCCCGAATTTCTCAAGGTGACCCCTCATGAATTTGTGGTCCACGGTGTCGTGAGAAATGAGGCGGGGGAGCCGGTCGCTAGGGCAACTGTCACCTATTTCACTTTGCTAGGCCAGCAAATCGACTTTGAACGCACTGATTCAGATGGCAGTTATTCCATCGTGTTACCGCAGACTGGCCAGTATCGAGTCAGGGTTGAGCACGACAGCCAACCCGCAAGTGAATCTGTGATGACTGTTGACAGTCAAAGGGCATCTCAATTGATTACTATTAGTTAGACAATTCGCCTGCAGCAGCCACCCGGGTCTGGCACGATTAGTTCACTTGTCTAGAGAGGTAGGACGCATGTCCGTCATGTCTGAAGAACGCGAGGCCCTCAAGAGCGCCGTCGCTGATTACCTAGATTCAACGTTCCCCATCGATCGGGTGCATCGCATTGCCAATGGCAAAGAAAGCGTGCCTGCCGATGAATGGTCCAAAGCAGCTGCTGGCTTAGGCCTTGCTGGTTTGGTCATCCCTGAAGAGTTCGGCGGCCAAGGTGCAAGCTTGGGCGAACTTGGGGCAGTGCTCCAGGAGTTCGGTCGCACGCTGGCTCCGCTGCCGATGCTCTCAAGTGCAGCTCTTGGCACGGTGCCGTTTCTGGTGTCTACCGATAACGCGGCCAAGAAGCCTTTTCTTGAGGCGCTTGCTGCCGGCACCGCGACCGCAGCCCTGGCACTTAGCGAAGGCGCAAATCAGTGGCCAGCTCTCACCAGCGGTACGAAGGCTACGAAATCAGGAGATAGCTGGACGGTATCCGGCAAAAAAACTTTCGTGCTCGATAACGGTGGCGCAACCTTCTATGTTGTCAGCGCCAGCACTGAGCAGGGCGCTGGTCTTTTCGTCGTCAATGCAAGTGACGTGCAGCGCGAGGCACTCATGGCTATTGACCTCACCCGTGACCAAGGCTCGATCACGATGAACAATGCACCTGCAACGCCGCTCGCACTCAATGCAGACGCACAGTTGAAGCAGATCGAAGATCTTGCAGCAACGTTGATTGCAAGTGAGCAGATCGGTGGCGCCGACGCCATTCTCAAAATGATGGTGGAATACGCAAAGATGCGCGTGCAGTTTGGTCGCATCATTGGTTCATTCCAAGCGATCAAGCACATGTGTGCCAACACCCTTGTTGAAGTAGAGCAGGCTCGTGGTGCCGCAGAAGATGCTGCAGATAAAGCCGCTGAGGGCGAAGACATCACTCTGGCTGCCAGCCTTGCCAAGATCGCTTGCTCGGAAGTCTTCAACGACGCAACGCTGACCAACATCCGTGTTCATGGTGGCATTGGCTTCACATGGGAGCATCCAGCTCATCTTTACTTCCGTCGTGCACGCAGTTCCGCTGCATTATTTGGTACGCCAGATCAGCATCGCGAAGCGCTGCTTGTTGGCTTGGGTTACTAGGAGGAATGACAATGACTACAACAACACAAACTCCAGCAGAACTCGAAGAGTTCCGCCTGCGTGCTCGCGATTGGTTTGCCAAGAATGCCAAGCGTATAGACGCTGTTGGTGACGATGGCTCTGAAGAGGGCGAAAATGAGGATTTCCTCGCCATTGCTCGTAAATTCCAGAACCAGTTATTCGACGACGGATTAGCGGGCTTGTCCTGGCCAAAGGAGTACGGCGGCCAGAGCATGACCATGAACCATCAGCGCATCTTCAATGAAGAAGCCAGTGGTTACATCATGCCGAGCTCGCCATTCATGGTGACTCTTGGCATGTGCGCTCCTACCCTTTTGCAGTATGGAACTGAAACGCAGCGCAAGCGCCACATCGGCCCGATGCTTCGTGGCGATGAAGTTTGGTGCCAGTTGTTCAGTGAACCAGGCGCCGGCTCCGATGTTGCTGGGTTATCAACCAAGGCTGTTCAAGATGGCGATGAGTGGGTAATCAACGGGCAAAAGGTGTGGACTTCAGGCGCACATTTCGCGAGTTTTGGTTTGATCGTGACCCGAACCAATCCTGACGTGCCAAAGCACAAAGGCATCACGATGTTCATCGTTGATATGAAGGCGCCTGGTGTCACAGTGCGACCATTGCGTCAGATGAGTGGGGCCAGTGGCTTCAATGAAGTGTTCTTCGACAACGTTCGTGTTCCGGCAGCAAACCTGGTGGGCGAAGTTGAGCAAGGCTGGATGGCAGCCATCGGCACGCTGATGAACGAGCGAGTATCCATCGGTGCAGGCGGCGGCGGACTTGGTCGCGGTTCTGGCACACCTCAGTTCGATCGGATCGTTGAGTTGGCAACCCGTGTCGGAAAAATGAATGACTCGGCGACTCGTCAACAAATTGCCTCCATCTGGACCAAAGAGCGCACGCTAGCGATTCTTGGTGATCGCATGCGGTCGAGTTTGAAGTCGGGCAAGGCACCTGGGCCAGAAGGCTCGATTGCCAAGTTGGCTGGCTCAGAGCTCGGCAAGTTAGTGGCCGATCTTGGAATGGAACTTCTTGCAGAATCAGGTCAGGCTTGGACCAAAGATGACGAAGAATCCATGCGTTGGGCAACCACGGTGTTGGGCTCCCCAGGTGGAGCGATAGCTGGCGGTACACCAGAGATCATGCGCAACATTCTTGGTGAGCGCACCTTGGGCTTGCCAAAGGAACCGCAGCTTGATCGCGATATGCCGTTTAAGGACATCAAAGCGAACTAATTATTTCGGGAGGTAACTCCCAAGGCTTCAAGGTTGAGGGCAAGTGGCGCAAGCTACTTGCCCTCAATTGTTTTACGTCAGCTGACGTTTTCCCCAGCATGAATTCTCACTGGATCTCATCAACAGCAATGAAATGACTTCAGTCGTCTTCAACAATCGACCATACGTTCAACAGGCCGGCCTTCTTGGCCGTGATCGCGCAGATTCGGGCGCGTTCACGGTGAGGGAGGGAGGTGATTGGGATGAACCAATTCAATGGTCAGGGAATGCGTAAAGCCTTGGCGGTGTGCGCGATAGTCAATAGTGTCGCACAACTCGCCAAGGCCCTAGCGGAACTGATTCGGACCCTTCGGGGTTACGGATAACCCAGTCGGAGCGTC
>CAFBMC010000009.1_pt1 | contig 26854 bp, 25 predicted proteins | sample 7268441 | NCBI WGS metagenome assembly CAFBMC01 (sample SAMEA6814051, study PRJEB35770) | freshwater metagenome | biome: Freshwater; feature: Freshwater reservoir; material: water | place: Czech Republic | collected 2017-05-23 | depth 30m m | reverse complement strand
TTATTTTCGGTTTGGCAAAAAGTTCGCATGGCAACCAGGCAGAGTCAGCAAATTTTGAAGGAAGTTGATGCTGATGTCGTCGTAGGCTTTGGGGGATATGCAGCGTTACCTGCATATCTGGCTGCACGCAAAGTTGCGTGTGGTCTAGTCATTCATGAAGCAAATGCGAAGCCTGGCCTGGCCAACAAACTAGCCGCAAGATTCGCGGATGAAGTTTTTGTTAGTGTGCCTGGAAGTCTGCGCGGCACGACAATGGCATTACCTCTGAGATCCTCGATAGCCAAACTTGATCGACAGCAGTCACGAAGTGCGGGGCGCGAGTTTTTCGGGCTGAGTTCCGATGCTCCAGTGTTATTAGTGTTTGGCGGTTCGCAAGGTGCGCAGCGAATAAACGAAGTTATTTCACAGAGTTTGCCTGGGTTACTTGAGTTAGGCATCCAGGTCTTGCATGGGTATGGACCCAAGAATGTCTCTCCAACATCAAGGGCGGGATATGTCGCAGTTTCGTATTTCGATCGAATGGATCTTGCATACGCCGCAGCAGACCTTGGGCTAACCAGAGCGGGAGCTATGACTGTGGCTGAAGTGTCAGCCGTGGGATTACCCACGATCTTTGTGCCACTGCCTATTGGTAACGGTGAACAAAAACTCAACGCACTGAACATGGCCAATGCGGGGGGAGCCGTTGTGATTGACAACGCTTCGCTGAATGCGGAGTGGCTCACGCAGGCGGTCGGGTCACTCGTGAAAGATGGAGTCAAGCTCAATGAAATGAGCCAAGCTGCCGCCAGATGCGGAGTCAAAGATGCTGGGCTTCAACTCGCAGAGCGAGTGCTTGGAGTCGCATACCGCCACCGCGCAATGAAATCGAAAAATGAAAGGGACAACTCGTGACTGACCTCGGACATGTCTTCATCGTGGGCATCGGTGGCGCGGGAATGTCTGGAATCGCACGCATTCTTGTCGCTCAAGGCGCCCAGGTTTCAGGCAGCGATGCCAAGGAGTCACGGCGAATCCAAGCCCTGCGTGCCCTTGGAGTTGTCGTACACATTGGCCACTCGGGGGATTGGCTCGACGGAATCGACACGTTAGTTATTTCGACGGCAATCCCAGAAACGAACCCTGAACGGGTAGCAGCCGCTGAACGGGGCATCCAGGAACTCAGCCGCGCCGATGCATTAGTTGCAGTTATGGCAGGTAGCCGAGGAGTGGCAGTTTCTGGAACGCACGGTAAAACCACGACCACCTCCATGCTGACCGTTGCATTGCAAAGTTGTGGAGCGGATCCTTCCTTTGCAATAGGCAGTGAATTAAATGAAACTGGCGCTAATGCGCATCTCGGTAGCGGAGAGATCTTCGTTGTTGAGGCTGATGAAAGCGACGGCGCATTCCTGCACCTAGCCGCAGTGGCAGCGATCGTCACGAATGTGGAGGCAGACCACCTCAACCATTGGGGAAGTCTGGAAGCAATTGAATTGGGTTTTTTAGAGTTTGCGAAAAATGTTCAAGGACTTCAAGGGTTTGTAACCATCTGTGTTGATGATCTGGGTGGGCGAAAACTCACTCAAGATGCACGGGCCCTCGGCGTTGATGTTCGAAGTTATGGAACATCGCAAGATGCCGATTATCGCTTGATCGAGCCGAAGCTTGTCGGTCGAGGTTGGCAGTATTTCGTTGCCCACGGCGATGATGTTCTGGGTCCGGTGACCTTGCAGGTGCCCGGCGAACACAATGCACTCAATTCACTTGCTGCGCTGGTGACAGGTATCGGTCTGGGCTTCGCCGCTGAGCAATTGATTGCCGGGCTTGCGGAATTTACGGGTACCCGTCGCCGCTTTGATTTCAAAGGTGAAGCGCATGGGGTTCGAGTGTTCGACGATTACGCACACCACCCAACTGAGATCGCGGCCACGTTACGAGCTGCTCGCGATGTGGTGGGAGATGGGCGTTTAGTGGTTGCCTTTCAGGCCCATCACTACTACCGAACCGCCATGTTCATCAAAGAATTTGGCGCGGCCCTAGGTTTGGCTGATGAAGTAGTGGTGCTGGAGGTCTATGCGCCTGGCGAAACCCCTATTCCTGGGGCTAGCGGCCAAACGATGGCGGCCAATGTTCCACTGCCAGCTGGTCAGGTGCATTTCGAACCTTCATGGTCGGCAGTGGCGGGGGAACTCGTGAACCGTGCTCGCCCAGGCGATCTGATCATGACTCTCGGTGCTGGCGATATTGGACTCCTTGGTACCGAAGTGCTTGAACTTCTGGCGAGGCGCGCATGACTGAACCCGAATTGAAACCAGTTATTGATCTCGCTGCCAGGCGAGTGGTGACGCCGAAGAAACGGCGCAGAGTACTCATTTTGATCTTCGCGCTCATTGCCGCAATTGCTGTGGGATGGATGGTTTGGTTCTCATCGCTACTGACTTCGCAAGGAGTCAGTGTTGTTGGCGTTGACGGTGTTCCGGCCCAAGAGATCTATCACACCGCACAGGTACCGCTAGGCGTTCCGCTTGCGCAACTTGATACTCAAGCTATCGCTGACCAACTTCAGGGGATCAGCTGGATTGAGTCAGTTGATGTGCGCCGTGGTTGGCCGCACGACGTGGTGATCGCAGTAACCGCGCGCAATCCAATCGCGGTGACCCCTGCAGGACTTGCCGTGGATTCACATGGCATCTCGTTTGTGCCGACCGCTGCAGTTGCTAGTGGGTTGCCGGTAGTCAAAGGCGATGGCATCGGATTGATCGCGGCTATGGGTGTACTGAGTTCTTTGCCTGATGATTTACGTCCGAAAGTGGCAAAACTTACGGCTTCGACTCGTGACAACGTGGAACTCACCCTCAAGAGCGGGGCGATTTTGCGCTGGGGAAGCGTGGAGCAGGCTGAGTTGAAATCCCAGGTGGCTAGGGCGCTGCTGAAGCGCAAAGCCAAGGTCTATGACGTATCGGCCCCAGAGTTACCCACCACCTATAAAGAGAAGCTCAAAAAGCGAATGTGACGTAGGTCGCTTTGGTTTTTCGGCTCCGCACTTGCGCAACAGGGGTAAGACCGACTAACTTCCCGCCGCTTACACCAGCGAACATATTTCAGCCTCTACTTGAGGTTGAGGGTTTGCAGGGTGAGTGCAGGGGTCGACTTTTAAGTTGATCCGCCAACGAAGGAAGGGAAGCGCAGTGGCGGCTCCACAGAACTATCTCGCTGTTATCAAGGTCGTAGGCATCGGTGGAGGCGGCGTTAACGCTGTCAACCGCATGATCGAAGTTGGGCTCAAGGGCGTTGAATTCATCGCAATCAACACCGATGCTCAAGCACTTCTCATGAGTGATGCTGATGTGAAACTGGATATCGGTCGCGAACTCACCCGTGGACTCGGCGCTGGTGCAAACCCAGAGGTCGGTCAGCGAGCAGCAGAAGATCACGCAGACGAGATCGAAGAAGTACTCAAGGGTGCTGACATGGTCTTTGTTACTGCTGGGGAAGGTGGTGGCACCGGTACCGGTGGAGCACCTGTCGTTGCGCGGATAGCTCGCTCACTTGGTGCACTTACCATCGGCGTCGTGACCCGTCCGTTCGGCTTCGAAGGCCGCCGTCGCTCATCACAGGCTGATGACGGCATCGACGCACTTCGCGCTGAAGTGGATACCTTGATCGTGATTCCTAACGATCGTCTCCTTTCGCTTTCTGATCGCAACATCAGTGTGATCGACGCTTTCCGTCAGGCCGACCATGTGTTGCTTCAGGGTGTCTCGGGCATCACTGATCTGATCACTACACCAGGTCTTATTAACCTCGACTTCGCCGACGTCAAGAGTGTCATGCACTCAGCCGGGTCAGCCCTGATGGGAATTGGCTCAGCACGAGGTGAAAGCCGCGCAATCGAGGCTGCAGAAAAGGCAATCTCGAGCCCACTTCTTGAAGCTGGCATTGACGGTGCTCATGGCGTTCTGCTTTCCATCTCAGGTGGCAGCGATTTGGGTCTGTTTGAAATCAACGAGGCTGCACGCCTTGTCAGCGATGCCGCTCACCCAGATGCCAACATCATCTTCGGTGCAGTTATCGATGACACCTTGGGTGATGAAGTACGCGTCACCGTTATTGCCGCTGGTTTTGATGGTGGGGAACCACCCGCACGCAGCGCCAGTTCACGTCGCGCAGTGGAGGCAGAGTCCTCGTCAGCAGGAGAGGCTCCAGTCGTGACCTCGCCAGCAGCGCGCCCAGTTCAGCCGGCCCGAACGATTGTGTTCGATGACGCTGATGATGATCTCGACATCCCCGACTTCCTCAAATAGGGAACTTCCCCAAGAAATCCCTATGAATCCTGTTGCCGCGGGACAATTACGCTCCGCGACAACACCCGGTAGCCGTCCAGTCAGCTGGGCGGCTACCGGTCGTTTTGGTGGAGTGAGCGCGGATCCTTTTGAGTCGTTAAACCTGTCAACGACGGTCGGTGATCTGCAAGACGCAGTGATAGAAAATCAAGTTCGGGCAGCCCACCTGGTAGGAGTGAGCCGGTACAACGTCTTGGATGCCAAGCACGGGTCGCAAGTCGCTCTCGTTAGTGCTGGTGGCATCGCTCATGAATGCGATGGTGCGGTGACCACAACCCCAGGCTTGGCTCTGATGGTGCTAGCCGCCGACTGTGTGCCCATCGTGCTGGCAGATCAAACCAACGGCGTGATTGCTGTGGCGCATTGTGGCTGGCGCGGATTAGTAGCGGGAATCGTGGATGCCACGATCGACCTGATGCAGGCAAATGGAGCAGACAAAATTCAAGCGATCACTGGGCCAGCAATTTGCGTTTCGTGTTATCCCGTTCAGCAGGACTGCGTCACGCAATTAGAGGCAGGACTGCCAACCGGCATAGTCAGTAGCATCATCAAGATGTCCAATGATCAGCGTTTCGTAGACGTGCGTGCAGGTGTCCACGCTCAGCTTGAGGCGCACGGCATTCATCCGAGTGCCATCCTTGAATGCACAATGGAAAATCCTGCGTTGTTTTCGTATCGCAGAGATGGTCGAACAGGACGCCAAGCGATGGTGATCGCGCTATGACCGATGAACGTAAAACTGAACTTCAACGCAACCTTGATGAGGTCAACGCTCGAGTAGCTGCCGCCTGCGCCGCCGCACATCGGGTGCGCGCTGATGTACGGGTTCTGGCAGTCACCAAGACATTCCCGGCATCAGATATCGATCTGCTCGCAGAACTTGGATTCACTGATGTAGGTGAGAGTCGTGATCAAGAGGCCAGGTTAAAGAAAGCCGAAGTCAAAGCCTTTCTTCGCTGGCACATGATTGGACAGGTTCAGCGTAAGAAAGCCAAGCAGGTCGCGCATTGGGCTGATCTGGTGGAGGGCGTGGATCGCGCCGATCTCGCAGATGCGCTCCAGCTCGGTGCCCAAAGTGCCGAAAAGAATCTTGAGGTGCTTATTCAGGTCTCCTTGGATCCAGACGGGACCCAAAATCGCGGGGGAGTGGACCGTGGTCAGGTAGTGGCGCTGGCCGAGCATATTTTGGCCCTTTCGCACCTCACTTTGGCTGGAGTGATGGCGGTGGCGCCTCTTGGCGGTGACCCAGAAGCCGCTTTTGAGTTGCTCGCGAGAGCGCACGAGCGGCTCCTTGGAGTGGCTCCGGGTGCCCAAATGGTGTCGGCTGGAATGAGTGGGGATCTCGAGGCAGCGATCATTCATGGCGCGACACAGGTCCGGATAGGGGGCGCGCTCCTTGGGAACCGGCCCCCGCTGACGTAAACTGAGCAATTCACGTACGGCGACTCTGGAGGTATCTGGCCCATGGCTGGCGCAATGCGCAAGATGGCTGTGTATCTCGGCCTCGTAGAGGACGATGTTCACGAGGATCCGTACGCAGAAGATTACGAAGATGTACGCCAAAACGTTCGCACCAGAGACCGTCGTCCGGCACCGTCCCATGAGGATCGTGAGCCAGACCGCTACCAAAGTCGAAGCGTGCGAGCAATCCCTGACACTCGTGCCGTTCGCACTTTTCGCGACGACGCAACTCCAGACCGGCGTCCCTCAACGGCGCCGATGGCAGATCGTCGACCGGTTGCTCCCGTTGAATTTAGTCGCATCGAAACAGTGCACCCACATAGTTATAACGATGCCCGTCGTATCGGCGAGGACTACCGCGACGGTGTGCCGGTGATTATGAATCTGACTGAACTTGATGATCCTGACGCAAAACGAATTATCGACTTCGCAGCTGGTTTGGTCTTCGGCATGCACGGCAGCATTGAGCGCATCACCAACAAGGTGTTTCTCTTGTCACCACCTAATGTTGATGTTGGCGAAGCTGCACGCGCGCAGATTGCCCAAGACGGTTTTTTTAACCAAAGCTGATGAGACAAGTTGGGCAAATTCTTGCCACCATTTTGTTCTTTTATCAACTGATTTTATTCGGGCGCATTGTCTTTGATTTGCTTCAGATGTTTGCCCGTTCTTGGAAGCCACGCGGTCCGATTCTGATTGTTGCTGAGGCGATTTATTCAGTGACTGATCCACCGTTGCGCTTATTGCGTCGGGTTATTCCGGCAATTCGACTCGGTGGAGTTCAACTGGACTTCTCGTTCTTGCTCCTGCTGATTGTGATTCAAATACTCATCAGCGTGCTCAGCAGTATTGGCTAATTTCGAGTTATTCCGATCGAACCCTGCACGTCGGCAACTTCCACAACAACGCTGCCGCCAGCACCGTGGGTAACTTCAGTTGCCAAGACTTCACCGGAGATCTCAGTAGCGTGATCGGCCCACATCTGGACGACTTCTGCATCGTCCGAAGCCCACCACAGGGAGATGCGATCTGAAATCTCAAAACCAGCGTTCTTCCGGGCTTCTTGAACGCCACGGACTACTTCACGCGCAAGCCCAGCGCGGCGGAGTTCATCAGTGATCGTGAGATCAAGCGCAACGCTCTCGCCGGCCTCAGATGCCACTGCCCAACCTTCACGTGGAGTTTCAGTCACCACTACGTCCTCGGCAGTAATGGAAACTGTGCCAAGTTCGCCAGCTTCCAAACTAGCGGAGCCAGCACTTCGAATAAGCATATGGAGTTCGGCGGCATTGGCTGCGGCAATCGCATTTGCCACGAGTGGGGTCTGCTTGGCAAAACGAGCACCAAGGGTGCGGAAGTTTGCCTTCATGGAAATATCGACGAGACCAGCTTCATCTGCATCCAGAGCATCACTGGACAAAATGTTGAGCTCTTCACAGACCTGGTCGCGAAGTTGCGTTGATAGATCAGCCCAACCTGGAGCTGATACCAAGGCTCGACGCAGCGGCTGACGCGTGCGCACACCACTTGTTGCCCGAGCCGCGCGGCCAAGTTCAACGATGCGGCGAACAAGTGCCATATCGGTTGAGAGTTTCTCGTCGATCACACTTTCGTCAACGATTGGCCAAGACGCCAAGTGCACTGAGTCTGGTGCATCGCCTGCGCTGAAGAGGTCTTGCCAGACGCGCTCAGTGATGAATGGCGTGAAAGGAGCCATGCACAACGTGACTGTGTGTAGCGCCTCATGCAAAGTCGAAAGAGCAGCTGGATCGCCATCCCAGAAACGACGCCGTGAGCGTCGGACATACCAGTTCGATAGATCATCAATAAACGTTGCAATCAAACGCCCTGCACGCTGGGTATCAAATTGATCAAGAGCCGCATCAACATCGCGCGCCAGTCGGTTTGCATCAGATAGCAGCCAACGGTCAATGATTGGTCGATCTGCAATTGCGGGAGCCGGAGATGTTGGATCCCAATCAGAAAGACGCCCGTACAGTGACTGGAAGGCCACGGTGTTCCAGTAGGTGAGCAAGGTCTTGCGTACGACATCACCAATAGCGGCATGGCCAACCCGGCGTGCCTGCCAAGGTGATCCCGATGCCAGCATGAACCAGCGCACAGCATCTGCGCCGTGATCGTTCATTAAGCCAATGGGTTCAAGGACATTGCCCACATGCTTGCTCATCTTGCGGCCGTCTTCGTCGAGAATATGGCCAAGACAAACGACATTCTTGTATGACGATTCTTCGAAGACCAGTGTGCCGATTGCCATCAGCGTGTAAAACCAACCGCGGGTCTGGTCGATTGCTTCACAGATGAAGTCAGCTGGATATTGCGCAGCAAAGTCGACGTCACTTTGCGGATAGCCAACAGCCGCAAATGGCATTGCACCAGAGTCGTACCAGCAGTCAATGACTTCTGGAACGCGCGTTGCCGTTGCATTACAAGTAGGGCAAGCAATGGTGATGTCATCGACATAAGGGCGATGGGGGTCTGTTTCTGAAACGTCGTGACCAGCGAGAATGCTGAGTTCAGCAAGGGAACCAACCGCAGTGAGGTGGTTGTCTTCGCATCGCCAGATTGGCAGGGGAGTGCCCCAGTAGCGATTGCGCGACAAAGCCCAGTCGACGTTATTTTCGAGCCAATCTCCGAAGCGACCATTCTTAATGGTTCCTGGAAACCAGTTGGTCTTTTCGTTTTGCGCGATGAGTTGATCTTTGATTGCCGTGGTGCGGATGTACCACGATGGCTGTGCGTAATAAATCAAAGGTGTGTGACAGCGCCAGCAGTGTGGGTAGGAGTGCTCGTATTGCACATGCTTAAACAGGGCGCCAGATTTGTCGAGCAATTTCACAAGCTCTTCATCTGATTTCTTAAAGAACATTCCACCGACAACTGGAACGCCATCTTCGAAATGCCCGTTAGGTAGCACGGGGTTCACCACGGGTAGTCCATATGCCCTGCACGAGGCAAGGTCGTCTGCGCCAAAGGCTGGTGCTTGATGTACGAGACCAGTGCCATCGTCGGTGGTGACGTAATCAGCCAGGATCACGTAGTGTGCGTCTGGAATTTCGACGAAATCAAATGGGCGTTGGTAGGTAACGCGTTCCAACTCTGTGCCTGGCATCGTCGCGAGAATTTCGAAGCCTTCTTCGAATAAGCCAGCCGCAAGTTCTTGCGCAACGACAAGAGTTTCACCATCGATGGTGCGAACCACTACATATGTGGCGGTTGGCTTCACTGCGACTGCGGTGTTGGAAACAAGCGTCCAAGGAGTTGTGGTCCAAACAAGAAGCGCAGCTGTTGGATATTTCGCAAGGAAGGATGCATCTGTGATCGGGAATCGAACGAAAACAGATGGGTCGACAACAGTTTCGTAGCCTTGGGCAAGTTCATGATCAGAGAGTCCAGTGCCACAGCGTGGGCAATACGGGGCAACACGGTGATCTTGAACAAGTAAACCTTTGTCGAAGATCTGCTTGAGTGACCACCACACGCTTTGGACGTAGCTTGAATCCATGGTCCAGTAAGCGCTGTCCATGTCGACCCAGTAGCCCATGCGCTGAGTCATCTCGGTGAATTCACCGACGTGACGGAGTACAGATTCTTTACAGCGGTCGTTGAACTGTGCAACGCCAAACTTTTCAATATCTTGCTTGCCGGTGAATCCAAGTTCTTTTTCAACTGCAAGTTCAACGGGCAGACCATGGCAGTCCCAGCCGGCCTGGCGTGGAACGTGGTAGCCCTTCATGGTGCGGTACCGGGGAAAGATGTCCTTGAAGGCTCGAGCCTCGACGTGGTGGGTGCCAGGAGTGCCATTGGCCGTTGGTGGACCCTCATAGAAGACCCAGGTGGGGCGACCCTGACTTTGATCGAGTGAGCGCGCGAAGGTGTTCTTTTCCTCCCAGAGGGCCAAAACCTCGTGTTCCATCGCAGTGAGGTCGATCTGTGCAGGCACAGCGCGATACATGGAACTCCTAGCGGTGGGGTCGGGAAAGGCAAGGATACTGGCCTTACCCCGGTCTGTACCGCTTGCGCCCGGCGCGGCATTTAGGTAAGGGCAGCCTTATGACTTAGAGTCCGGCTCGATTAGTAAACAAGGGGGCCTCATGGTTGCGAAGAAAACCGCTGCTAAGGCGCCGGCCAAGAAGGCTGCGCCTACAAAGAAGGCTGCACCAGCAGCTGCAGTGAAAAAAGTTGTTACTGCGCCAGTAAAGAAGGCAGCGGCCGCCAAAGTTGCCCCCAAAAAGGCCGGAGCAAAAGTCACACCAGTCAAGAAGGTTGTCGCAAAGGCCGCCCCCGTGAAGCCAGCAGTGAAAGCAGTAGTGAAACCAGCAGTGAAATCAGTCGTGAAACCAGCGGCAAAAGCCGCAGCAACACCAGCATCGAAGCCGGCGGCCAAGGCGGTAGCGAAAAAAGTTGCCCCTGCGAAAGCCGTGGCGAAAAAAGTTGTTGCACAGCCGGCAGCGAAGGCACCCGTAGGCGAAGCAGCGGCGAAAAAAGCACAACCAGCCCCAAAGATCGTTGAAGTCGTCGTCGATGTGGTCGTTGAAGAGCCGGTGAAGCCAGTTGCCAAGCGCATCGTTCCGACAATTTCCGCAAATAAGCCTAAGAAGCTCCTTGCTCCTAATGGCAAGCCTTTGGTCCGCGAAGATGAATCCCCGTGGACGCCGGCTGAACTTAAAGAGGTACGCGCCTCACTCAAGCAGGACATCACCCGTCTGGAAGCTGAATTAGTCAATGCTGAAATCGGGCTAGCAGATCTCATCCGTGACTCGGGAGACGGCGCTGGCGACGATCAAGCGGATGCTGGCAGCAAGACCTTCGAGCGTGAGCACGAGATGTCGCTTGCTAATAATGCTCGCGAAATGTTGCAGCAGGTAAACCACGCAATCGCACGGCTCGATGACGGCACCTATGGTGCTTGTGAGGTCTGTGGCAAACCAATCGGTAAGTACCGTTTGCAGGCATTCCCTCGTGCAACCTTGTGCTTGGTGTGTAAGCAGGCGGAAGAACGCATGATGCTTTAGACCTAGAATGTCTAGGTGAGTAACGCTGTTCGTCATCGGCCCATCTGGGTTTTGGCGGTAGTTTCGCTCAGCGTGGTGGTCCTAGACCAACTCTCCAAGGCCTGGGCCGTTTCGGCTCTGCGTCCTCGGTTGCTACCCGGTGGCGATGGACCCATCGAGATTCTGGGCTCCTTATTGAAGTTGACCTACACCCAAAACACGGGTGCGGCTTTCAGTATCGGCACCGGTTCCACCTGGATTTTTAGCTTGATCGCCATTGGCGTAGCGATCTTCATCATTCGTTCAGCTAAGGATCTTGGCAGCATCGCCTGGGCAGTGGGACTTGGTGGTCTCTTGGGTGGGTTGTTAGGCAATCTGATTGATCGACTGACTCGCTACCCGAGCCCAGGGCAAGGCTACGTAGTTGATTGGATCCAGCTGCCGAATTTTCCAGTGTTCAATGTTGCCGACATGAGCATTACGTTCTCCGCGATTTTGATGGTGTTCTTGGCCTTGCGCGGCATTGACTACAAAGGAACAGTGAGCACCACATCATGACGATTCGTACGATTCCCATTCCTGAGGGGCTTGAGGGTGAGCGTGTTGACGCTGGCCTATCTCGACTCATTGGCTTATCCCGCACGAAAGCGGCAGCGCTCGTCGATGCTGGTCATGTGTTGATGGATGGGCGAACGCTCATTAAGAGTGATCGACTGGTCGCAGGTGCACTGTTAGAGGTTGACCCTGAAGCCCTTGATGTTGATTCGAATATCAATGCCGTACCGCAACCGGTGCCAGGAATGAAGATTTTGTACGACGACGATGATTGTGTGGTCGTTGATAAGCCGGTTGGTGTAGCTGCTCATCCAAGTCAAGGCTGGACTGGCCCAACCGTGATTGGTGGGCTAGCAGCTGCCGGTTATGGCATCACGAGTTCAGGTGCAGAAGAGCGTCAAGGCGTGGTGCATCGACTTGATGTGGGCACTTCAGGTGTCATGGTCGTAGCTAAGAGCGAACGTGCCTACACAAGTTTGAAGGCACAGTTCAAGGACCGCACAGTTGAAAAGATTTATCACGCAGTGGTGCAAGGCCAACTTGATCCGCTTCGTGGAACGATCGATGCGCCGATTGCTCGCCATCCACACCACGATTACCGCTTTGCTGTCATCGCAGGTGGAAAAGCAAGCGTGACGCACTACGAAACCATGGAAGCCTTCACGCACGGGTCGCTGGTTGAGGTGCATCTGGAAACGGGTCGTACCCATCAGATTCGTGTCCACATGTCAGCCATGCGCCACCCCTGTGTTGGCGATCTCACCTATGGGGCGGATCCAACCTTGGCTAAGAAAGTCGGGCTCGAGCGCCAATGGCTCCATGCCGTCACTTTGGGCTTTGAGCACCCTTCGTCGGGCGACCGAATCAGCGTCACAAGCGAGTATCCGCAGGATCTCGTTGACTCACTTGCGCGCCTTCGCGACGGCGCCTGAGCCCAAAGTTAGAGTGGCCTGATGACAGCGGAGGAGCAGTTCGTACACCTCCATGTCCACACCGAGTATTCGATGCTCGACGGAGCGGCACGACTTGATGATCTCTTGGGTGAGGCAGTAAAACTTGGCATGCCCGCCATTGCCATGACTGATCATGGCAATTTATATGGCGCTTACGACTTTTATGCCAAAGCAAAGAAGCATGGGATCAAACCCATCATTGGGCTCGAGGGGTATTACGCACCACAGGGCCGCTTTGAACGTCGCCAATTCGACTTTGGCGGTGGCTTTGATGAAGGCACCCCTGAAGACCCCACAGCCGGACGCGGTAAGCAGAGTTATACCCACATGACGTTGTGGGCCGAAAACACTGCCGGTATGCACAACCTTTTCCGGGTTTCTTCCCTGGCAAGCATGGAAGGTTTTTATCACAAGCCGCGTTTTGATCGTGATCTCCTGCAGCGCTACGGCAAAGGCTTAATTGGTACCACTGGCTGCCCAAGTGGCGAAGTCAACCGTTGGTTGCAAGCAGGTCAATACAACAAGGCCTTAGCTGCCGCCGCTGATTACCGCGATATTCTCGGAGCCGGTAACTATTTCTGCGAAGTCATGGATCATGGTTTGCAGATTGAAACTGCCTTCCGGCTAGATCTAATGAAGATTGCAAAGACTCTTGATCTACCGCTGATTGCGACGAATGACCTGCATTACGTTCGCGCCTCTGATGCCGATAGTCATGATGTATTGCTATGCATTGGAACGCGCACCACGATGGATGATCCGAAGCGTTTTCGATTTGATGCTCGTGATTTCTATCTGAAGAGTGCAGAAGAAATGCGCAAGGTCTGGCATGAATTGCCAGAGGCTGTTTCTAATACGTTGCTCATTGCCGAGCGTTGTAATGTGGAATTTGCTGAAGGTGCGAACCTGATGCCGCAGTTCCCGGTTCCTGATGGTGAATCCGAAGAATCGTGGCTCGTCAAAGAGGTCGAGCTCGGCTTGGCAAAGCGTTACAAGGGCGAGATTCCTGACAACGTGCGCAAGCAAGCCGAATACGAAGTCGGCGTCATCATGCAGATGGGCTTCCCTGGTTATTTCCTTGTGGTTGCTGACCTTGTGAAGTACGCCAAAGACAATGGCATCAGGGTTGGCCCAGGTAGAGGATCTGCGGCCGGCGCGATGATTGCTTACGCCCTTGGTATCACTGAACTTGATCCAATTAAGCACGGCTTGCTGTTCGAGAGATTCTTGAATCCAGAGCGCATCTCGATGCCCGATATTGATATCGACTTCGACGAGCGTCGACGCTCCGACATGATTCGTTACGCAACTGCTCGCTATGGCGAAGCCCATGTTGCGCAGATCATCACCTACGGCTCGATCAAGGCCAAGGCCGCAATTAAAGACAGTGCCCGCGTACTTGGTTATCCATATGCAGTGGGGGATCGCATCACTAAGGCGATGCCACCTGCCGTCATGGGTAAAGACATTTCTATTGCTGGAATGTTCGATGCAAAGAATGATCGATACTCCGAAGCCGCCGAGTTCCGTGCGCTTGTTGAATCTGACGTGGATGCTGCCCGGGTGGTTGAAACCGCCAAGGGGCTTGAAGGACTAAAGCGTCAGCCAGGCGTACATGCAGCAGGTGTGATTCTTTGCCGTGTGCCACTGATTGATGTGGTGCCGCTTTGGCGTCGTGAACAAGACGGTTCGATCATTACCCAATTCGACATGGGTGCTTGCGAAAACCTAGGACTGCTCAAGATGGATTTCTTGGGCCTTCGCAACCTCACGGTTCTTGATGATTGCCTCAAGAATATTTTGGTCAATCGCGGTGAAACCATCGTGCTTGAAGATCTTGAACTTGCTGACGGACCAACCTTTGAGTTGTTGTCTCGAGGTGACACCTTGGGTGTGTTCCAACTTGATGGTGGGCCGATGCGCCAATTGTTGCGTTCGATGCAGCCTGACAGTTTTGAAGATATTTCCGCTGTGCTTGCGCTGTATCGTCCGGGCCCGATGGGTGCCAACGCGCATAACGATTACGCGGATCGTAAGAACAAAAGAAAGCCTGTTGTTCCGATTCACCCAGAACTTGAAGAGCCGCTTGCGGAAATCCTCGGTGACACTTACGGCTTAATCGTCTACCAAGAGCAAGTTATGGCGATCGCCCAAAAGCTTGCTGGCTATTCACTCGGAGCAGCCGACCTGTTGCGACGTGCCATGGGTAAGAAAAAGAAGGAAATTCTTGAGCAGGAGTTCGTGCCCTTCAGTGAAGGCATGCGAGCCAATGGCTATGGCGATGTTGCCATCAACAAACTCTGGGACATCCTGGTTCCGTTTTCTGACTATGCCTTCAATAAGGCGCACACTGCCGGTTACGGTCTGGTCTCGTTTTGGACGGGTTATCTCAAAGCTAACTATCCGGCTGAATACATGGCTGCGCTGCTTACCAGTGTGAAAGACGATAAAGAAAAATCAGCGGTCTACTTGAATGAATGTCGCCGGATGGGAATCAAGGTTTTCCCACCTGATGTGAACGACTCGGACTTTGATTTCACGCCACGTGGCACAGATGTTCGTTTTGGACTGTCGGCAATTCGCAACGTTGGAGCCAACGTTGTTGATTCGATTATTGCGACTCGTCGCAAGGTCGGCCGTTTCGCTGATTTCCACGATTTCATTGCTCAGGTTGAAGCGACCGTCTGCAATAAGCGAGTAGTTGAATCACTCATCAAGGCCGGGGCCTTTGACTCGCTTGGCCATACTCGCAAGGGCTTGGTTTCTGTGCATGAGCAAGTCGTTGATTCAGCAGTTGACATCAAGCGCGCCGAGGCTATTGGACAGTTTGATCTCTTTGGTGGCCTTGATGCCAGCAACGACAACAGCTTGGTTGCACCTCCTGATATTTCAATCGGCGAGTGGGAAAAGAAAGTTTTGCTTGCGCATGAGCGTGAAATGCTCGGCCTTTACGTCAGTGATCACCCGTTGCATGGCACTGAGCGAGTGTTAGCCCAGCTCACTGACCGCAGCATTGCTTCATTGATCATGGATGAAAATGCCGATGGAATCATGGTCACTATCGGTGGATTAGTAACTGCGGTGCAACGCAAAACCACTAAGCAAGGTTCATCGTGGGCCATCGTGAGTTTGGAAGACCTCGAAGGCGTTGTCGAAGTGATGGTCTTTCCTGCGACCTACCAAAAAGTCAGCACGATGCTCATTGAGGATTCAGTTATTATCGTTCGTGCCCGAGTTGATCGCAGTGATGACGATGGATTGCGCGTTGTCGGCATGGAGATCACTGCGCCTGATATCAGTGAGGCTGAAGCCGGACCAGTTCGCCTGTCCATGCCTGCGCAGCGATGTATTCCACCGCTCGTGGATCGGTTGAAAGAAATTCTTGCTGTACATCCAGGAACCACTGAGGTGCATCTACATCTCACAGGTGGTGCGCGCACAACAGTGTTACGACTAGACGACAAACTTCGCGTCACTCCCAGCCCAGCGTTATACGGCGATCTCAAGGCCTTGCTTGGCCCGAACTGCTTGAGCTGATGTCCACAACTCGCAAAGCCTCTGCAGTTATTGCAGCTGGAGTCATCTTTGGGCTCGGCATTGGCCTGGCGCTTGGGGTGTTGTGGTGGCGGTTGGCTCCCAGGGTGCAATTCGTTGTTGAGTCGGGTCAGTTCGTAGATTTCGACACGAAAAGTTTTATGGCGGCAGATGTCACCTTTGGCGCATTGGCCATTGTTGCCGGCTTACTGGTCACTATTGGGCTTGCTCGGATGCGACGCGAGCATTTGATCTCCGTGCTCATCGCGGCCGTGCTCAGCGGAGCAATTGGTTCACTGGCCATGTGGTGGGTGGGCCACTATCTGGGTCAGGTCGATATTGCCGGACTTGCCGGCACCGAGATCCAGGTGTCCGAAACTCCGCTCGTCTTGCGCCTTTGGGCGATGCTTTTTGTCTGGCCAATCGTGGCTGCCGGCGTGGTCACTGTCCTGGCTCTAGAGGATTGGCTGAGCGGGTTAAAACGTTCATGAAGCTTTACCCGTAAACTCATCACGTGATCAGGCGTATTGACCTTCGAGGTACTCATGTGGATGCGCGCACCACTTTGCCTCGCGCCGCCATGGATGTGGCTGATGCCAGTGCGGTAATCGCGCCGATTTTAGAAGATGTGCGCACCCAAGGAGCCAGTGCCGTCGCAGCCTGGTCAAGAAAACTTGATGGAGTCGTGCCACCGTCGCTCCGTGTCCCGCTCGAGGTGTTGGCCAGATGCGAAGCGGAATTAGACCCAAAGGTTCGAGCCGCCCTCTTAGAGTCAATCCGCCGAGCACGAATCGTGCATATTGACCAGCGTCGAGTTGACGTAGAAACCATCGTGGTTCCCGGTGGCACCGTGACTGAGCGTTGGATTCCCGTTTCTCGAGTGGGTCTCTACGTGCCTGGTGGCCGGGCGGTCTACCCAAGCAGCGTCATTATGAATGTGGTGCCCGCACAAGTTGCCGGGGTCGCGTCACTGGTCGTGGTTTCACCGCCGCAAAAAAATTTCGACGGCTGGCCGCACCCCACGATTTTGGCGGCATGTTCATTGCTTGGTGTTGACGAGGTCTACGCCGTAGGAGGCGCACAGGCTGTGGCCATGTTGGCCTACGGAGTTGAACTGGAAGATGGCTCGAGATGCGCTCCAGTGGATCTGGTTACCGGCCCAGGAAATATTTATGTAACGGCGGCTAAACGATCACTTCAAGGCGTGATCGGCATCGATAGTGAGGCTGGCCCAACTGAAGTTGCAATCCTTGCTGACGATTCGGCCAACGCGTCATACATTGCAGCGGATTTGATTAGCCAAGCCGAACACGATCCGATGGCGGCGGCTGTTCTCGTGACGCCATCTGAGGCACTTGCAGACGCAGTCATCGAAGAGGTAAACCGCCAAGTTCCACTGACCAAGCATGTCGAACGCATAGCGGCTGCTTTGCAAGGCGAGCAAAGCGCAGTGGTTTTGGTGGATAGCCTTGACGAAGGTCTTGAATTAGTGAATCAGTACGCAGCCGAGCACTTGGAAATTCAAACAGTGAATGCCCGCGAGTGGGCCATGCGGGTGCGTAATGCAGGCGCCATCTTCGTAGGTGCTTTTGCACCCGTAAGTCTGGGTGACTACGCCGCGGGCTCCAACCATGTGTTGCCGACAGCCGGCGCTGCTCGGCACTCGTCAGGCTTGTCGGTTCAATCATTCTTACGTGGAGTTCATGTCATTGAATATGACGAAACTGCACTTCGTGATGTGGCAGAACATGTCATCGCACTTGCACAGGCGGAAGATCTGCCAGGTCATGGTGCGGCTATTACTGTGCGCTTCCCAGGACAGTCATGACGGCGTTTGTGCCGCCTATTCGTGCGGATCTTGCTCTTGAAGTTCCCTATGGAGCGCCTCAGGTATTTGCGCCAGTGCTCCTAAACGTGAACGAAAATCCTTTTGACGTTCCTGCCGAGTTAGCGCAAGCCATTGGTGCAGCAGTTGCCGCAATCGCACCGAATTTGAATCGCTATCCAGATCGCGAAGCGATCAAGCTTCGTGCTGAGTTGGCGGTCTACCTTGAGTGTGAATCCGAAATTACGGTCACAGGAAATCAAATTTGGGCAGCTAACGGCTCCAATGAAATCATGCACCAGCTTTTCTTAGCTTTCGGTGGGCCGGGCCGTATTGCGATGAGTTTTGATCCCACATATTCGATGTACCCCGAGTATGCGCGTGACACCTTCACGGAATACCGCACGTTTCCGCGGCTTGAAGATTTCTCGATAGACGTGCCGTCAGCAGTAGCGGCGATTGCTCGCGAGAAGCCAACAATTGTGTTGTTGACATCGCCAAATAATCCAACAGGCACAGCGCTACCGCTGACACAGATGATTGCGATTCTTGAAGCGGGACTAGAAATAAACGCAGTGGTGGTTGTTGATGAGGCCTACATCGAGTTTCGTCGCAGTGGTACTTCCACTGCTTTGGAATTGCTCGGGAAATTTCCGAATCTCTTGGTTACGCGCACGATGAGCAAAGCATTTGGATTAGCGGGTGTACGTCTTGGATATGCGATCGCAAGTGAGCAGTTAATCGATGCGCTTCGCATCGTACGGCTGCCGTATCACTTGTCGACCGTCACCCAAGTCGTGGCAAAGACAGCCTTAAAGCACTGGGGTGTGCTTCAGGCTGAGGTTTCCATCTTGCGAACTGAGCGTGATGAACTCAGTAGCTGGTTGATTGAGCAGGGATTCACCGTGGCTCAAAGTGATGCGAACTTCTTGTTATTCGGGAAATTTGCTGATCGAGCTGTGGTCTGGCAGTCATTGTTGGATCAAGGAGTCTTAATTCGCCAAACCGGGCCGCAAGGCTGGCTGCGCGTCACCATCGGTACCCCGCAGGAGAACGATAGATTTAGGGCAGCGCTGCTTTTAGCGCCAGGAACCGAACAGGAGGCGGGTCGTTGAGTCGCACCGCACGGATAGAGCGCAGTACCAAAGAGAGTTCAGTTCTTGTTGAATTGAATCTGGATGGCACTGGTGTGCACACAATTGATACCGGTATTCCGTTTTACGATCACATGCTTGCGCAGTTGTCCAAGCACGGACTCTTGGATCTCAACGTGCAAACCAAGGGCGACTTACAGGTTGATGCGCATCACACCATCGAAGACACTGCTTTGGCTATTGGCCAAGCTATCAATGAAGCTTTGGGTGACCGTGCTGGATTGCGTCGCTTTGGTGATGCAGCTGTGCCACTTGATGAAACTCTGGTGCAGGCAGTTGTGGATCTTTCTGGACGCCCTTACCTAGTGCATGAAGAACTTGCACTTGTTGAACTCATTGGCACCTATGACACGTCGCTCACGCGCCATATTTGGGAATCGATTGTGGCTACTTCACAAATCACGCTGCATGTTCGGGTGATCTCGGGTCGAAACGCACACCACATGGTCGAAGCTCAATTCAAGGCCGTGGCCCGAGCCCTTCGTGACGCCGTCACTGTTGACCCACGGGTGGTTGGCGTGCCATCAACCAAGGGAACCCTCACCGCATCGTGAACGCTCCCTCAGTTGTATTGCTTGATTACGGATCAGGAAACCTACGGTCAGCTCATCGCGCCCTGGAGCGAGTCGGCGCTGAAGTGTCTGTGACTGCTGATTTTGATTTGGCAATGGCCGCCGATGGTTTGCTCGTGCCAGGCGTGGGTGCTTACGGCGCCTGCATGAAAGGCATTCGGGAAGTGCGCGGCGACATGTTGGTTGATCGACGTTTGTCTGGTGGACGCCCGGTGATGGGCATCTGCGTCGGGTTACAAGTGATGTTCGATCAAGGCGTTGAGCACGGAATCGAGACCGAAGGACTTGGGCAATGGCCGGGGGTTGTCGAGCAACTTCAGGCGCCAATATTGCCGCACATGGGCTGGAATACCGTGCGAGTTGCCCACGACTCAACTCTTTTTGAAGGAGTCATAGGGGAGCGGTTCTATTTCGTGCACTCATATGCCGTGCGCAGCTGGGATTTCGTAGCCCGAGACGATAACCAAAACTCCCCAACGGTGACCTGGAGTCACCACGGTGAAGACTTTGTCGCTGCTGTCGAAAATGGACCACTTGTTGCAACCCAATTCCACCCAGAAAAGTCAGGGGATGCTGGGCTGCATCTGCTCGAAAACTGGGTCAAGTCACTCAGATAGGCTTGTGTCTGTGAGCAAACCACAGCATTTAATTCTTCTTCCCGCCGTAGACGTCGCCGAGGGTAAGGCCGTGCGCCTAACCCAAGGCCAAGCTGGCACCGAAAAGGATTACGGATCACCTATTGATGCGGCCCGAGATTGGGTAAATCAAGGCGCTGAGTGGATTCACCTTGTTGATCTGGACGCAGCGTTTGGTCGTGGAGACAACCACGCGCTACTGAAGCGGGTTGTCGCTGACGTCCACAAAGACGTCAACGTTGAGCTTTCTGGCGGCATTAGAGACGACGCTTCGCTAGCAGCGGCACTTGCCACAGGATGTGCGCGAGTAAACCTGGGCACTGCAGCTTTAGAAAATCCAGAATGGACTGAAAAAGTCATCAAGCAATATGGCGATAAAATTGCTGTTGGACTCGATGTGCGCGGAACAACTCTTGCTGCCCGAGGCTGGACTCAAGAGGGTGGCGATCTTTGGGAAACCCTCGAGCGCCTCGATGCAGCTGGCTGCGCACGCTACGTTGTTACTGATGTGAATAAAGACGGCATGATGAAGGGCCCTAACTTTCACCTGCTCAAGGAAGTCTGCGAGCGCACCTCACGCCCAGTGATTGCATCTGGCGGTATCCATCGTCTTGAGGATTTCCACAAGTTGCACGAGATGGTTCCCGAAGGCATTGAAGGCGCAATCGTAGGAAAGGCGTTATATGACGGCGCCTTTACTTTGGTTGAAGCTTTGGCGGCATCTGGCGAGCGCTTCGATCCATATACCTGGGGTCCACCACAGCCGTGAGTCTTTCTATTCGAGTAATCCCTTGTCTGGACGTTGACGAAGGCCGTGTCGTCAAGGGTGTGAACTTTTTAGATTTACGTGATGCTGGCGATCCAGTTGAACTTGCTGCGCGTTACAACGCCGAAGGCGCAGATGAACTAATTTTCTTGGACATCACCGCATCGAGTTCTGATCGTTCAACGATGTACGACGTTGTGAGCCGCACCGCGGAATCAGTGTTTATCCCGCTCACAGTTGGCGGTGGGGTGCGCGCTGTTGAAGATTTCAATCGACTCCTGCGGGCTGGTGCCGACAAAGTGAGTCTGAACACCGCTGCATTGAATGATCCAGATCTATTAAGTGATGCCGCAGAACGCTTTGGTGCGCAATGTGTGGTGCTCAGCATTGACGCGCGTCGTTGTCCTGAAGGAGTCTTCACCGACAGCGGTTTCGAAGTAACCACTCATGGTGGTCGGCGCAGTACAGGTATTGATGCGGTGAAGTGGGCGATCGCAGGCACCAAGCGTGGAGCAGGTGAAATTCTCTTGAACTCCATGGATGCCGATGGCACCAAAGAGGGCTACGACCTAGAACTCATTGCCATGGTGCGTCGTGAAGTATCCGTTCCTATCATCGCAAGTGGCGGTGCTGGAAAGTTGGAAGACTTCGTGCCGGCCGTTGTTGCCGGCGCAGATGCTGTGCTTGCCGCGAGCGTGTTTCACTTCGGGCAATTACGGATTGACGAAGTTAAAAAAGCTTTGGCGGATGCCGATTATCCGGTGCGCTGATCTTTTCGCGTATTGATGTACTCGCGCGTTAAATCCCGAACTTTGCAGCATTGAACGTATCGACTGCGCCCTGATCTCCCGTGACCTGAACGTCTACTTCAGTGCGCCCGTAGGTGCGCAGGACAAGATCAAGAGGCGTACCGATCAAGGTGACGGTAGGTGCGCCTGTTTTTGCGGCAAAGACCGGAGCGCTCTGATCAGTGCGTTGAAACTCAACACCCAGCGTGACTCCTCGTAAGAGCAACTTGCCCATCTTGGTGAGTCGTGTCCAAAGAACTTCGTTGAGTTCTGGATTGTCAGGTGCGGCAACCCAACTTGGTTGCGCTCGGCGAACGTCTTCTATATGAACGGCAAACTCGACAATATTGGCAGCGGCATCGACCTTGGCGATAGAAAAGGGCGACCAGCGCGGAGGGCCGCTGAGAAAGGTCGCAACGAGTTCATCAAAGGGCTGTAGGGCTGCAGCGTCTTGCACCTTGGCGGTCCACTTTGCCATCGGGCCACCGAGAATTCCAATGGCGGCATCGGGCCGGCCTTCACGGATCACGAGGTGCGCGACGAGGTCGCGTGCGGTCCAACCCTCACAAAGCGTGGGGGCATCAGGGCCAACACTGAGGAGAATTTCGGCTAGGGCTCGACGCTCTTGGGCTACCAAAGATGAGGGGCTCATGTACCCATCATGGTGCACCGGCAGAATAGGCGCATGTCATCTCGTGGGGAACTTTTGGCCGCCGTGCAATTTAATGCCGACGGGCTCGTGCCTGCCATTGCCCAGCAGGTTGGCACCGGTGAGGTTTTAATGATGGCCTGGATGAACAGGGAGTCACTCGAACTCACTCTAGAGACGTCAGCAGCAACGTATTTCTCGCGCAGCCGAGGTGAGCTGTGGGTCAAAGGCGCAACATCGGGTAACACTCAAACCGTGGTCAGCGTCGCTTTGGATTGTGATGGGGACACGATCTTGCTGCAGGTTGACCAGACAGGCGCGGCTTGCCACAACGGAACGCGCACCTGTTTTGATGTTCTCATTGTTGAGGTGGCCAAGTGAACGCGCTCCTTGGTTCGCGTAACGGGGGAGTTGCACCCGATCTTGAAACCTTCCGAGAACTAGCCAAAGACCGTCGCGTCATTCCTGTTGTTCGACGTTTCTTGGCAGACGGAGTCACAGCCGTTGGCTTATTCGATGCGCTATGCGGGGATCGCGCTGGAACTTTTTTGCTGGAATCTGCTGAGCAGGGAAAACACTGGTCGCGTTATTCATTCGTAGGTGTGCGCGCTGCAGCCATGCTCACTGATGTTCAAGGCAAGGCACGTTGGGTTGGTCGAGTGCCACACGGGGTACCTACAGGTGGCGCAGCAGTCGACATTCTTCGTGACACAGTTGCACTCCTGCAGACCCATCCACTGCCAGGGTTACCGCCACTCACGGGCGGGCTTGTTGGCTATGTCAGCTATGACATGGTCCGCCACTGGGAACGCATTCCGGATAACAATCCAGATGAAATTGGTGTGCCAGACATGGCCTTCCTCCTGGCAACTGATCTTGCCGTTCTTGATCACGCTGAAGGTTCAGTTCTACTTATTGCCAACGCGATTAATTACGATGCGACCCAAGAGCGGGTTGACGATGCTTGGGCTGATGCGGTGGCCCGACTCGATGTCATGCAGGCTGATCTGTCAGCTGGGCGCGGACTGCTGCCATCAACCTTTGATCCCAACGCTGCTGCTGATGTGACGTCGTGGACCGAACAGAGCAAATACATTGCAGATGTAGATCAGGCGAAAGAATATATTCGTGCGGGCGACGCATTTCAGATCGTTTTGTCACAACGGTTTTCGACACCTTGTTCGGCATCGGCGCTAGATGTCTATCGAATCTTGCGCACGACTAACCCCAGTCCTTATATGTACTTGGTGCGCGTTCCAGAACTTGATGGCGACCACTTGAGTGAGAAAACAGCCTTTGAAATTGTCGGCTCGTCGCCGGAGGCTCTGGTTACCGTTGAACAGGGACATTGCGTGGTGCATCCGATTGCTGGCACACGCAAGCGCGGCGTCACCGTTGAAGAAGACTCTGCATTGGCTGAAGAAATGTTGGCGGATGTCAAAGAGCGCGCTGAACACCTGATGCTCGTGGACTTAGCCCGTAACGATCTTGGGCGTGTGAGTGCTCCAGGTTCGGTGCAAGTTGTTGATTTCATGCAAGTTGAGCGGTATTCCCATGTGATGCATCTCGTGTCAACTGTCACCAGCGAACTAGCTGAAGGCAAGACCGCTTATGACGCGCTTGCGGCTACTTTCCCCGCAGGCACGTTGAGCGGCGCTCCAAAGCCTCGCGCGATGGCCATCATCGATGAACTCGAACCGTTACGTCGGGGAATTTATGGTGGATGTGTTGGGTACTTCGACTTTGCGGGAAATATTGACACCGCAATAGCTATTCGTACGGCTGTGGTGAAGGACAACATCGCCTATGTGCAAGCCGGAGCTGGGATAGTTGCAGATTCCGTGCCAGAACTTGAAGATGCAGAATGCCGAAATAAGGCCGCCGCAGTCCTTCGCGCGGTCGCGATCGCTGCCACGCTGCAGACGGTTGAGACGTGACGTCTCGTCGTAATGCCATAACGACGCTGATCGTCGGGGCGCTTGCCACCTTTATCGGTTGCTCATTTACTTGGGCCACGGCAACAGTGACAGTGCTGGGTGGAGCCGGTTCAAGGACCGTCACCGTCAGTGGTGGCGAAGCCGTACCTCAAGCGATGTCACTAGCAATTGTTGCTGTCGCTGGCGCGCTTGCCCTGTTGTCGCTTCGGTCTTGGGCGCGACAGGTTGTTGGCCTATTGCTGATCGCTGTTGGCGTGGTCATAGAGCTGGGGATTCTTGATTTCCTGAGACACCCGGCGATTGATGCTGGAAATGACACTGTGGGCTTGATCACGACACACCCCTGGTGGATCGTGGTGGGTATTGGTGCGTTGCTGATCGCCGCCGCTGGAGTAGTGACTACTGTTTTCAGTCGCGCTTGGGATGGCCTTGGTGCGAAATATGAGGTCGAGGGCTCGCGTAAAACTCGAGCCATGTCGCCTTGGGATGCGCTCAATAGTGGCCAGGACCCCACGGCTAGCCCGGCCGATCCCAAATCGGACACTGAACCTGCTTAGATAGACCCATGACTCAAGCAACCACACCCGTCGTCGCGCATGGTCACGGCAACACTCCTGCAGCCTGGAGCGCCGTCGCCATCATCATGATTGCCTTCCTTGTGGGCACGCTGGGCATCATGGCTGGAAACTGGGTCGTGTTTTGGATCGGTGGCGCTCTTGTTGTTGTCGGAGCCATCGTGGGCAAGGTCATGCAAATGATGGGTCTAGGGCAAACGCCACACGCGTAAGTCCAAGATTTACCAAACCCTGATCCAGAATTGACCAGGCACCGACCTTGGCGGCACATTTCTTGCTGAACATCTGAGACGCTAGGTACATGAGTGACAGCCAGAGTGTGAAGGGTCTCGTACTTGTTGTTGAAGACGAGCGAGCGATCTCTGATCTCCTGCGGATGTATCTAGCGCGCGAAGGTTATGGCGTGCACGTGGCTACGACTGGACCCGATGGTTTGTCTTACGCCCGCACCCTGCACCCCGTCGCGATCATTCTTGATGTTGGGCTACCTGGTATGGATGGCACGGAAGTCTGTCGATCCTTGCGTAATGAAAGTAATTGGACCCCGATTTTGTTCTGTACGGCCCGCGATGAAGAAGTGGATCGCATTCTTGGGCTTGAACTTGGCGCCGATGATTACATCACCAAGCCATTTAGTCCCCGCGAGGTTGTCGCTCGAGTGAAGTCGGTTGTTCGACGCGCACAACATGCGGCGGCAGCCCCTGGGCCAGCAATCATCGGCAAAATTCAGCTCGATCCAGTGACTCGACGAGTCTTGGTGAATAGCGATACCATTTCGTTAACCGCGACGGAATTCGATCTCTTGGCTCACTTAATGGATAACCCAGGTCGAGTGTTTAGTCGGGATCAACTGTTAAGCGAAGTGTGGGGTTACTCGGCGGTAGTTGGTACCCGCACAGTAGATGTGCACGTTGCTCAGGTGCGGGCCAAGCTTGGTGATTTCGACATCATTCGCACGGTTCGCGGCGTGGGCTATTCGGCAGAGGAACCTCAGTGACGCTGGCAAGTTATCGCGGCATAAATTTGGTGACGCGCATGGTGCTTCTGACCAGTGCGGTTGCCGCGATCGTGGTGGTGGTGGCAGGTCTGATTTCTTTTCCGCTTGTTCGTTCCGCCGAAGTCAATCAGTCAAAAAACCAATTATCCCGACTCGCAGATCTCACCGCAGCTGCCATTGACCGTGGTGCGCCAGGCGGTGGGGAACGCGATCACTTGGTGCCGCAGTCCTTGGCCGCGACATTGTTAGCAGAGCAAGTTCAGGGGTACCTCGTCTTCGATAATTCAACAGCAGTGCCAGGAGTGCCTGCAGCAGAACTCAAAGAACTTCTCGAGCACGGAACCCTGTCGATTCAGGGTGACATTCGCGGGGACAAAGTGTTAGTGGAAGGGCGTTCCCTTGCCACCGGAGGCGCGGTAATTCTGGAACAGCCCGTCACTGTTGCTGGTGGCCCCGCTCAAGCTGGTTTGCTTCGTTTTCTCCTAGCTTTATTTATTGGGTTGCTCATTGCGATACCTATCGGCTATGTAGCGGCTAAGCGCATGGTGCGTCCGTTGCGCGCAGCCCGAGACGCGGCCTATGAAATTCAGGCTGGATCTCGTGACGTACGGCTGGTGCCAGAAGGACCAAGCGAAGTTGCCGAGATTGCATTGGCACTGAACTCACTGAGTTCGGCACTAGACACTTCAGAGCGACGCCAGCGAGAGTTCTTGCTCTCTGTTTCACATGAACTTCGCACGCCGTTGACGGCAGTTAAGGGCTATGCAGAGGCACTCGCAGATGATGTGATCGAGCCAGATGATGTCGCCAAAACTGGCGCCATCGTGGCTGCTGAAGCACAGCGCCTTGACCGCCTCGTCAGCGATTTACTCGATCTGGCTCGCTTAGGTGCAGTGCATTTCAGGGTGCATCCAGCAGAAGTTGAGATGCAGGAAGTCGGAGCAGACGCCGCAGAGGTGTGGCGTACCCGGTGTGAACGCGAGCATGTGCAGTTCTTTGAAGAACTCCCGCCCGATTCACTGATGGTGACCACCGACCCCATGCGGCTGCGCCAGATCATCGATAACTTGGCTGAAAATGCCCTGCGAGTTTCGCCATCGGGCTCTGTGGTGGTGC